>Ga0208128_1000034_pt1 | contig 47685 bp, 67 predicted proteins | sample ETNtaG_35_FD_185758 | JGI IMG/M metagenome (GOLD analysis project Ga0208128, IMG submission 185758) | Marine microbial and viral communities from oxygen minimum zone, Eastern Pacific Ocean - ETNP201306PF51B (SPAdes) (version 2) | ecosystem: Environmental > Aquatic > Marine > Oceanic ... | reverse complement strand
TCAAATTCAACGTCAACATCTTTACCATGTACGGTAGCTAATTCCTGTAAATCTTCGATTAGGTCTGATAATTTCATATCTGTTTCTTTTTTCCTTAATTGTCTAATAGTATATTATACCATATTTGGGGGGCCGTTGTCAAGGTTATTTTCATTTTTTCTTTAGTTTCTTGTAAACACTAAATGTTTACAGCTTGTAATCGAAATTTAATAGTATCACTACTAGTCAGAGCCACAAATTCTTTACCAGTAGAATATTGTATTCTGCCCCAAGCATCTTCGATCTGATATAATTCCAAATGATGTAAAACTTTTTTAATCCAGAAGGTTTTACCTTCAAATTCAACAAATTGACCATTGACAAATTTCATATATTTTCCTTATTTAGAAATTTTCTCCACAAATTTTTTAAATTTTTCAAGATTCATAACTTTTGTATCTGTATTTTTAGAAGCTTTATAAATCCAATTTAGAGTTGATTTTCTCCAACCATGACCGTCGATAACAATAATTTTAATACCATCATGCTGATCCATGTTATATAAAGTGTATACTAATTTTTCATCTACACTTCCAGCAGAACTTTGATATTTACATTCAATATAATAGGTTTTTTGATTTAAATTTAATCTAAAATCGACTCTACCCTTGCTCCCGTACATTGTAGTGTATGGGTATTCCCTGATTAGATTATTTTTTAAAGTTTTTGCCTTGGAATTAAGTATACTAGAAAATCCAGTTTTTCGATTGATAATTGATTCTATTGATTTTTCAAATTCTCGACCGCTGGTATTCCCTGTTTGTTTTTTCATATTTATATTTTTCCTACTTTTTTAGTCCAAGCTTGAATTCTACTTATTTCTCGCCGTGCTGATCTTCTGAGTCTATATTCCCAGCTATTTGAATTTTTCTTAGAAAATTCCTTTTTTCTTTGATCTCGATAATTCTCTGAAGTTAGTTGTTTCATCATTTCCTTAATTGTCTAATAGTATATTATACCATATTTCAGGGGCTGTTGTCAAGGTAAAACAGCTGTTTTTGAATTCTTTTTTAAGAAATTTTTCTTTTAGAACTGTTTTCTTTACATTTTCATCATCACGGTGACAGCTATCCCATTTCAGATAAGCTTTGAATCTAATATAACTTTCTGGATGATAAAATAAATTATCCTTTTTGTGCCAGTCCTTTTGTTTGGTATAATTTCTTCGTTTACGTACTAGAGCTCTGTCTAGTTGGCGACTCTGGTCGATTCTTGATTTTGGAATTCCCATTTCATTTTTCCTTGATTGTTATAGTGTAATTATACCATATTTCCTTGACCATTGTCAAGGCTATTTTCACTTTTTACAAAGTTTTTTCGTAGGGTCTGGTATACTCTTTTCAGAAATTCCTCACGATTTTTCTGGTACTCTTTTTTGATAATTTCTTTTTGGGTTGAATTTTGGACTTTCTTTTGAATGTCCAAATGTAAATTAGTGGCAATGGTTGGAATGATTCTCATTTCTTTTCCTTTTCCTATATTATACCATATTTCCTTGACCAATGTCAAGGCTATTTTCACTTTTTTCGATTTATTTTCATTTTCTAAATCAGTTTGTGAAAGCATCACTCTATCTTCTCTTGGAATCTGTTTCATTTCGTTTTTCCTTTTCCCTTTTCCTATATTATACCATATTTCAGGGGCCGTTGTCAAGGTAAAACAGCTGTTTTTGACCATTTTTATAAAAAAAATTTTAAAAAATTTTTCTGGGGGTATCTCTGAAAATCTCTGCTCGTGTTTGGGCGTGTCTAGCCGAACTTCACCCTCGATTTTCAGAGATACCCTATATAACTGTCCTTTTCGACTTTCCCCAAAATCAAAAAACTTTTCATAACTGCTCAAAAAGCTCAAAAAACCACTTTTTAGACTAAAAAGCGCTTTTTTATGAATTTTTGATTTTTGGTCGAAAAGCTCAAAATCGCTCAAAAAGCTACTTTTTAGTGCACTTTCATGAATCACAAACCGTGCCAAGTCAAAAAACCACTTTTTTGAGCTTTTTTGTAAACATTTTGTAAAATTCTGTGATTCACAAACTGTGCCAACTTTTTTCAGCTTCTCAATATCAATTTTCAGCTGCTTTTTAGTCCATTTTCCCAATTCACAAACTGTGCCAACTTTTTTGTTGAAACTGAGCTGTTTTTGAGCTGAAAATTGACTATGGACTGAAATACAGCTGTTTTGGTCTGTTTTTGGTATTTTTAGCTCAATATTTGTCATTTTTGGTCGATTTTGATCAAATCTCTATTTCAAATGCTTAACAAGTATATTATACCATATGGCGCTACCCAAAGTCAAGGCTATTTTCACATTTCGACCAACTTTCTTTGAGATACTGTAAAATAGGAAAATGTCAAGCTATGACTGGATTTTTGGTGGGCGCAGAAAAAAGTTGACACGACTTTAATGTTATGTCAACTTCTCTGAAATGTATGTCAAGTATATCTCAAATCCAGTGGTGGCGTGTGTTTGAAGGTGTCAACAAAAATTTTCCTGAGTGTTGGGAACATCAAAGGTACTCGCCAAGAAACTCAACGACACTCAAAACCACTAAAACACGTTTTTTAAGACTTTTTTAATATTCCGTCTTTACTATAGACAGATACACTTTTATCTGGTTTTCTTAGGAATATATCGCCTGGCTCCCAATTATGATATTTAGACAAACCCTTGTTTCTTTCTACATTTAACGAATATGCTGTCTGCTTTCCTGTAGGCTTTGTATCATTTATCAATATTCTTTCATCATTGCCTAAATTATACAATATCATGTCATACTCTATACCATGTTTAGCTAAAGCTTCTTCTGTAAGCTTACTTTCCGTATCATGCCTAGCAGTTGTCAAGATTATCATATCATCATTTTCATAGATATTGTCTAAAAATTCTTTAGCTCCATCAAGTAGCTGATTTGTCAAATGTTTAAATATAGTTCCGTCTATGTCTATAAAATAAGTCTTCATATATTTGTATACTATACACTACTTTCTAGCTAATGCATCCTTTTCTGGTAATAGGTCAGGAAATGCTTGATTTACTAATCTACTAGTTAGCCCCTTATAGGGCAATTTCTTTTTAATTACATTTAGTAGCAACGTTGCTTCTGTTTCATGTAATCCCTCTAGTAGTTGAATAAATTGATTTTCTGCTTGTACTTGTGTAATGTTCTGTGATTGATTTGTAGGTCGATTATCAAAATTGGCAAAACGGCCGATTCTTAGTGCTTCTCGTTCTAAGTGTAAATCAGCTAGATCCCAATCTGGCGCATCATGTGGTTCATACGGCGGCGGTGTTGATGGAATGTTCCATTGTACCCTTGAGTCATATGCTCCCCGCAAAACGGCTTTTAATCCATCGCTTTCATGCTGTTGTAAAATTTCTGCTTTTGCTGCTACTTTTTGTGCTTCCTCTACTTTGGTAAAAATTTCGTGTAATGATATATCGCTCATGTCTAACTTTTCTCCTTTGTGTCTAACTTTGTTTTAGAATTCTCCTAAATGCTCGGTTAGATTTTTCAAATTGAATTTTGTAAAATACTTCAATAAGTACTTTCTATTCTTGTCTAGTTTTTGCCTAGATAATTGTTCTAGGCACTCCTTTTTTAATACAGAGGGCGTTTTTGATAAATCGATCAATGTTTCATTTCGACGATACTTAGACAGTGTATCATGATCGCAAAAAATTTCTGGTTCTAAGTCCAACCACTGCTTGACTTTGGTCAGTGATAATGGTGTTTGTCTAACTCCATTCACAAATGACTCATCAGCTGATAGAATGTTAGGAATACCATCGCCTCGATCTCCACGTAGAATTTGCTCTTTTAGGAAATCGATGGGTTTGGGTTGTCTAATAAATTCTTTTCGCATTGGGTTATATTGGTGCACATTGTCATATTGCTGCAATTGTTGAAAATCTTTGTCACCTGACAAAATCAGGTTGTCTAGTTTTTCATTTTTTTCTTCATGACAGATGGTGCCAATTAGATCATCGGCTTCTGCTCCTTCTACTTCGATTACTGGATATGGAAAATAAATTTCTAGCTCTTCTTTGATTTGATTCAAATTTTGAAATAGTAAGTTCCAATCTACATTGGTGCGTTGACGGGTAATTTTACGATTAGCCTTATAGTGCTTGAAATATGACTTTCTCCAATTTTGTCTGGAGTCGCAGCATATCACTAGTTCACCATATTCGGAATTAAATTTTTGTCTATGACTGCGTAAAGAATTTAGCACCATATGACGGATTAGGTCGGTTTCAATATCTCGGTTATGTGACGGTTGAGCCATGATGTTAGATATGAACACCTGACTATAGTCAACTAATATACTCATAATTTTATTTTTTAATTAATGGATGCTCTAATCCAATTTCACGATACATTACAGCTCTGAGAAAATCCACCAGTGCATTGAAATCTTTCATGAACGCTTCACTTTCTATATCAAAATTGTTCTCTTTGAGTATAACCAAAACATGGGTACAACATTCAGCTAAAACTTGCTCGATATAGGATTCGGGCTCATCCGGCAGTACTACTGGAATTTCAACTTCTTCAAAACTACAGCTCGGATGGATTATAATTTTATCATCATCCATATAATTCTCCATTCCCAAATATTTATTCAAGTTCATATAAAGTGTAGCTACACGTTACTTCATGGCCGCATTTTATATCTTGGATTGTAAACAACCGTTTTACGAATTGTCTACTTTTAAGTTTAAAATTTTGATGGTATGCAGCAATGAAGTAATATTTTCCTTCAATTGTTGATTTTCATTCTTTAGTCTATGGACTTCACCTCGTAGTTGAGCAGATGATTTTGAATCTGATCTTTGGAGCAATCCTTTTATACCCGTATCTGGTTTTCTTTTCTGCATTTTCTCAAGCTCCAAAAATAACTATACATAAGCCCATTATTATAATAAGGCCGATTCCAACAATCCAATAATAGCTTTCAGTTACCATCACTTTTTATCCTTATAGTCCGTTTCATAAAATCCTGATCCCTTGAATCTAACGCCAAATGTTGACAACACTTTTTTAACCACGCCTTTTCCTCGATTTTCTCGTAATGGTGTATACAAATGATTTGACCCAAAATATTTTTCTAGTTGACAATCCTGTCCACAAAATTCTAATGGTGCATCTTTGATATCTTGTAAAATTTCAAAAGTTCTAATACAATATAAACATCTATAATTGATTAATGGCATCTTGGGGAAATGGGCGCTTACCAGCGCCCATTATTTCCTTTATCCTTTTAGTAGCTCTTTCTCAGTACTAATTGGAATTTCTTGCGGTTTCTTAGATTCAGGAATGGCGTTTAGTAAATTAATTGTCAACACCCCATCAGTAAAAATCGCATCTTTGATTTCTATAGTATCAGCTAGCTTCCACTCAGTTTCAAAAGCGCGAGATGCTATACCTTTGTGTATATATTCACCGTCATGTCTATCTTTGCTGCCTCTGACCGTCAGTTTACCTATCTCATATAGTACACTGATTTCAGATTCGCTAAATCCGGCTAAAGCAATTTCAATGATGATTTGACCGTCATCAGATTTGATGACATTATATGGCGGATAATTTGGTTTTGAGCCTGGTTTAAAAGTTTCCAATTCTTTGAACAAGCGATTGAAACCTAAGAAAAACGGATCGTATTTTTGATGGATAGAATCCATATTGAAAATTGTCATTTTGTTATCTCCTTAAAAAAGCAAGATATTGCGAATGTCTATATTAGACCATTCTTGTTTATAATTTTTTTGACAGTCGAATCATCGTACCGTCAAATACAGGGGCACCCATTAACATGAGGCCCACGACTCCGAGCAGAAATGCTGGCATTAATGCTAAATCACCAAACTCTGCTCCACCCGTTACACCTAAACATAATAAAAATCCAGTTACATATCTAATCATCAGTCATCCCATTCATTCAATTCTTTTAATTTCTCAGTATAGTAATCAACACGTGTTTGATAATAGTCTACCTTTTCTTTGCCCTTTTCTTTATCTGGATATATACCCTGTTCTACTGCTTCTTTGATTTTACGTAAAAATCCACGTGCCAATACTAACTCATATTTATCACTATTAATCATACTGAAGAATTTCACTGTTTCTTTCTTGGAGCTGTTTAAGTTTTTCATCTGTACTATTTCCTATTGCGCATCCTAAATGTAAATTTGCTGCTAATAAGTAATCGTAATCTGTTTCCCAAGTCGATTTTTTACAAACGTTACAAACCCAATTACTACGTACTCGCTGGATTGATAGATCTTCTCTGAATTTTTGAATTCGCAGATTCAAAATAGTTTCCAATCTCGATCTTTCTTCTTCAGTCAATTCCCAAATAAAATCAAGATCTAATTTCATGTCTAAATTGTCCATAATCTCATTTACCTATGTTGTAAGTGTACAAGCCATTTTCCAAACCCCCAAACGTCATGTGCTATTTTTCGGATTGGGGGAAGTTGACTAAATTGAAAATTATCAGCTGGAATTCCATATATGGTTTCAATCCGCCAAAGAAGCCAACTCTTTTGGAATCGGCCCTTGGCGAATAAAAACCTACTATACCATAACAGCTCTCTAGCTATTTTCAAGTTTCTTATCACAATTTCCTATTTTTGATTATGGTATATTATACCATATCCAGCTAGCGTTTGTCAAGGCTATTTTCACCTTTATTCAGTATCCTCATCTTTGAACTTCAAACTTTTCTTAGAAAAATCACGATGCTTCTTTGGCTTTTTACCTTTGGCCTTTCTATATGGATCTTTGAATTTCATTACTTGTTTCTTCTTGCTATTTCTCTGATTCTCATAAAACGTATCTTCAAGATCTTCTATGTCTAATTGGTTAAGGTTTAATTTTGCCATATAGCTACTCCTTTGTATGCCATCTGTTCATTATATTGGAATTATAATATTTTCTTGTACCATCTGAAAATCTTTCATCCAATACATTTTCGTTAAATTGATACATTGTTTCTGTATATCCTAAATCTCGTTTATTCAAACAAAATTTCAGAATTTTAAAATCGAACTTATCCTTGCCTAATTCTTCTATCTCTTTGTTTAACTCATTGCATGATCCTGTATATGTTTTCCAATCTGACTCTTTTTTGACATGCTTTCTATTGACTCTACCTTTGACCTTTCTTCTCTCTGTAAACACCATTTGCTTTTTGCCTATATATGACCTACCTGAATCTTGGCGAGTTATGCGATAAACAAAACCAAAAAAGGTAGTAGGATCAAAATTTTCACCTAACTGATTTAAATCAGGTTTCCAGTGTCCGTACATTTGCGCCTACAAGAAAACTTGGTTGTTTTTCATCTTTGTCATATGGCCTAGTATTTTCAGCCATAAAAATTTCATCATTGAGAAATTCTTCAGGCATCATAACTTCAAAAATGTGATGTGGTTTATGGAAAGGTTCATCTGTATTTTCAGCAGTTGGGTGAATTTCGATTTTCCAAGAATTATAAACGTCTTGTTCTATATACTTAATTGTTCGCATATAAGTATACCAAGTATTTTTAGAACCGAAATTTGTAGTATTTTTGGTAAGATGTCGATAGCCATACAAAGGATCATAATTATGCGCGATGTCCATCAATTCTGTTTTTAATATTGGGTTGTTTCGTTCCCATCTCTGTCTATATTTATACATATCACTATCAAACATTGTAAAACTCCAAAATGGATATTTTTCATATTATATACCCTCTACTGACTATTATTCAGTATAATCAAAACGCCTATCACTATTATTACTATAAGTTCAAAAATCTGTCACTCTCTAAACTTCCATATCTTGGAAAATCCATCTAATATTCTGATCCCACTCAATAGGATCATCAAATCCATCTCCAATCAATGTAACATCAATGCCCTGTTTTTCTACTATATCCCTCAACGCATTCACATGAATTGTTTCTGAATATCGTATCCATACCTCTTTGACCTTAATTCTGTTCAAAACAATCTCATTCCACGTTGTCCAGCCCTTTTCTCCCGTTATCAAATCTTTCAGAAACTCTGTATAATGTGATTGTGATAGATGTTTTTCTATCAAGTCAAAAGTTAGACCAACCATTGTACCTACATATTTTCTAATATACTTGAGTAAAGCTTTATCATTCCTAGACTTACCTGTACCTGCTAACTTGATATACTTACTAGAATGACCTGATCCCAACCAATGCATCCATCTCATTGCTTCACGATCTGTACTATCGTCTGGTGCTGTGGGTATTTCTATTTCATTTTCTTCCATTTTATCTGGTTCGGGCCAACGTATCATCATTAAACCACTGTAGAAACTGCCAACTTCTTTTTTAATCAGATTAGCTTTTCTCTTGAATAGTTCAGACATCATATTTTCCATTGTCCTGATTTCATCACTAGCACCAGTAAGAGCACCTAATACACCTGTACTATCCATCCATCTACGACCCTGACTATCAGGAGCAGACATCAAATCCTGTGCACCAGCAGCTACTACATCACCAGACAACTGAATAATGACTCCACCTTTGGTCTGTATACCACCAGATCCCATTGGATCAGAACCAAAATATTCTACTGCCATTTCAGAATCAGTTACTTGAGTCATGCTAGAAAGTGCTTTAGCAGATCCTTGCATTTTCAATACATTGAGTAAACCCCTATAGTCTGTTACGTGAATAGCCCATTCTTCTCTCTGTGTTTCACCAGTTATACCTAACCGACGAAGCATCTGTTTGGACAAAGGAATATACCCCATTTTTTGATCATTCGGTTGCCAGATCAGATCATAAAGATTTTTCTGCCACGCAACACCTGATATTTCTTCACGTAACTGACTAAACCGTTTCATTATAATATCCTTTTCAACTCCATTATTTGTTTTCCTCTTGTGGATATTTGGTAGTTTTTGACCAATAATTTTTTCTATGAACTGCGATTCCATTATACCTTTTAGGTATTATATGCTTACGTTGACCACTCTTATTTGGATTATCTCTATCCCATCTTTGTCTATATTTATACATATCACCATTAAACATTGTAAAGCTCCAAAATGGCTGAGATGTTTTCATCGTTTATGAAAATCTTTGAACATAACAAATGCCCAATATAATCCATTTGAAAACCATAATCCAACAAGAATGCATGATATATATATTTCCAATTCTAAAACCCCTTCTTGAAATTAGTGTCCAATATAGGAACATCAGGCTTGAGTTTCTTTTTAGTTTTTAGTTTTACTGCTGGCATTTTGGGTAACTGATCCTTCTTAGATTTTTCTTTTGTTTTTTTAGCGATTATATGCTGAGCTACTATCCTGGCTATCATGGTTTGTTTTCCTTTTGTGGATGATTAGTAGTTTTAGACCAATAATTTTTTCTATGGATTGCAACACCATTATACCTTTTAGGTATTATATGCTTACGTTGACCACTCTTATTTGGATTATAGGTATTTCTACCTATACCCAACTGTGGATTGCGATATTGTCTCATGCGTCTAATCTCTTGCCTTTTAGCAATTCCCCTACGTGGCAATATCTCAACTCTATTTTCCCACGCATCCTTTTGCTGTCTTATACGATGACGATTTTTCCAGTTCCATTCTTCCTGTCTTGCGTTTAATTCTTGTTGGGCTTTTTCTTTTAAGGTTTGTTCGACTAAGTATTTAGGTTTTACCGCACATCCTAACTGTAGTGATAAAGCTATAATCACTATCAGTATTTTAAGTTTCATATGACTACTCCTGATAAATAACTATCTAAAATTTTTCTCAATCCCTTATCACGCTTTTTCTTAGTTTCAAAATTATTTTCTATTATCAAATCCCAATCCTGCCAATTGTTTAACGAATTTTCGATAGAATGATCATTGGGCTGATGCATTTTACGCTCTACCCTGATTAATAGTCCATCACATTCTCTGATTCGTTTTGCTTCATTGGGAAATCTTAAATCTTCTATAATCCAAACAGAATTGGAATCATTAAATTTTTCATTGTTAGTACCAAACAAGGTATTTACCCAAATATCATTATCACCATAATCTCTAGCACCAGCTCCAATAGACTGCATTATTTGTCGATAGTTAGATTCCAAGAATCCATTACTAATAGATGTTCTAGGAACCTTCATGTAAATTGGAGTATTGGCTTGTTTGTGCCTCTTAATAGTTCTAATATCACTTTTGTAGATTCCAGACATTATTTTATAAATTGGTTCAGCAAAACTTTTAACAACACCTGTTTTTCCACTTTTCCCTAAAATTTCAATAATTGTTTTTGCTACTCTTGACTTACCAGACCTTATCTTACCACTTATTCCAATAACCATTATATACCCTTATCACCACTCTTGCTCTGAAAGTTCTTTTGTTTTCAACATAATCTATCACTTGTCACCATCCAGACATTCTAACTGCCTTTCTAATTTCTGTATATCCTCTTGGGCCTTTCTCAATTTCATTTCCAATTCATTCTGTTCTCTTTGTTTATACGCTAGTTCCTTCTCAAAAGTGGTAGATTGCTCAGTGAGCAATTTATTAGACCTATAGTCACATCCACCAACAATCACCATTGATATTAAACTGCATATAATCCATATCGTAAAAACAATAAATTTGACCATCATAACCAACTCCTACTTTGATATTCCAATAAGAAAAAGTAATACAAAAACAAATATCTGTAATATTCCCCATCCAGTAATGGAATATCCAAATAAATTATAAAATTCACGACCCATTATATACCTTTAATAAATCGAACTATGAGAATAGCGAAGATGACCCAATATAAAATCTGAGGCCATTTGCGTTTCATTATGATTCAAAAATACTATCTTCAAATTCAGTAAACGATTCAATAGCCCAATTCACTATTTCTTCAGCATCAACATCACCAAATACACCATAGGCTATAGCTAATCCATAAGCAGCTGCTGAGCCACCCATTGTAGTTTTTATCATAATATTATATGAATTTTTTTGTGTTACTTCTCGCCACATACTAAAAGCTTCTTGAGTTGCATCATTCGGTTCATATGGATGGAAAAACGATGTTAATCCTATGGCTCCAACTTCTTGATGTAAAAATGGATTTACCAAATCACCCTTACTGAAAGTAGATGGGAAAAGTTGACCTGCAGAATTTTCTCGCCATTCTTTGTAAGTGGTGTAATTTAAATAATCACCACTCATATTCCAATAAGGTATCACAACAAGTGAACCAGCCTTTTTCCATCCTTGTATAGCATCTGAATTGTTCAGTTGTGGTACATCAACCTCAAATTTATCTACGCCAAGATCCTTTTCTCTTTCAGATGGTAAAACTGCATCATCTACCAAATCCATAACATCAGCCATAGTGTTCTTTTCGACTGCATCGAAATATTCTTTTAGCCTATTTGTAGTATAGGCATCAACTTCCCAATCATCAACAGGTTCTTCACCATATACTGCATCTACTGGAATATTATTCCTATTTCCTATTCCTTCTAATTCAAGTCCTATGTGAGAATTAGTCGCGCCCATCAATACAATTCGGAAATCGTTCAGTGAAATTTCATTCCATGCTCCATAGTCATCGCCTGGATTTGCAAGTATACCCTTAATAGCTTCATACCCGCCTTTTTTGAGTAATTTTTCAAGTCCATCGAAATACTGTTTTATTATCCACCCTTTAGCTTTTTTGGTTATTTTCAAAGTTGGATGCATAAATTGGTCACCCGGCTTTATTCCTTTAGATTCTGCATACTTTGCATGCATAGATAATTCACTCTGGCCTCTGGACACATCAATCGTTCTAAGCTTACTCCAATACAGTTCTAATTTATTTTGCTTACCAACTTGGAAATCGCGCGGACTAAACTTTTCTGATTTTAAATCATAAGCATATGCATATGCAAAATTCTGAAGCCATTCATCCTTCTTGAATATTTTCCAACCCCTTACCAATATCTCTTTTTTTAACTGATATATATCACCTAACAAATCATTGATTTTTCCAACATTTCCTTCTGGATCATCTGTATGCTTAGCTTGATAACGCAACTTTTCCAAGCTCATCCATTTGCGACCTTGTTTATCTAACTTTGTCCAAAAATCACGAGCTGCACTTATCACTGGATAACCATTGATAATTGTCCAAACACCACCTTCTGTAGCTACACCGCCCTCGATTAAAGAACTCAGCATACCGCCTGGATCTGTCATGGCAGATATCTGCCGAGCAGAATTTTGTATTTGAATAAGTGTACTTACATTATCTATAGATGTGATATGCACAGCATAGAGGGGCAAATTTATCTGCCCCTCTATCCGCTGAATCATCTTTTTACTCAAAGGAATATGCGGATATAAGTGAAAAGCATAATCCTCTGTTTTTTCTGCAGCTTCAAATAAGAGAGTTTGAAAATTCTTAAAATTTTTCATTCTACCAACCTGACTGTAGTTATTTCGCTACCATAAAAAGTTTTATTTTTGCCATCTTTTGTATTTATAATCACCCTATCCTCTAAATCATCCCATTGAACATTAGTCACAGTACCAACAGTATACTGCCCCTTTCCTAGAATCCCAACTTGCCTTTTTTCCTGTAATGCGTATTTGCAACATTCTACATTTTTGTATATAGAATCTTTGATATTCTCCAGACGTTCACCATTAAAGATCATGGATGCCCCCTTAAGCCTCTTTATAAAAGGCAAAAAATTAGAATTAATATTATGAAAATTGTCGAACCTACGAAATCGGCCATTAATTTCTCATCATCGGTTATTGCCATTAAATTTAGTTGTTCCCTCCTGTAGTAAAGCATTATCTGCTTCTGAATTACTAAACCAATAGTCGATTACCTTACCCCAACTCCCAACAAAAGCGCCTAGCATGATTAGCAAAATTTCTTTCCATTCGGTTTGAATATCAATTCCCAATGCTATCTGAATCATCATTATAGTTAAGATTGCCCCAAAAATACTAACGACTGCTGCCGTAGCGAACCAATTTTTTTGAGTTCGATATCTTATTAAGTCTAACAATTCCTGATTAATTTCATCATGGGATTTCTGTGATTGCAATTTCAATTTTTCCTCAATATCTGCGTCATTTATTTCCTTAGCCAATTCTAAAAGTTCATTTTCTATATCATCAGAATCTCGTATACTCTCTGACATTAAAACCCCCTATTAGCAATCTGCATATTTAGCGTTCATCCTAGCTACATATTCCGCAAAATCTTCTTCAGCCCTTTGACGTGCTTTCATTAATCTATTGTGTTCTGTATACTTTGCAGCATATTCAGAAGCAGCAGTAAGAACATCTTCTTCTAATTTTTTATGATTTGAATATTTGGCCCATCCATCAGCCCATTCAGATTCTCGTAAAATGATTTCAGATAAGATATCACCTTTGATATCTTCTGTTGTAGATGTTGGTAATGCTGACTTTATTCTATATACTAATTCTAAATATTCATTAACAATTTTCTGTGATACCATCTCGCCTGGTATATCAGCAGTAAAAAAATTAAATGTTTCATACGATTCAAGATAATCGCATGTGTCCAATACCTTTTTAATCAATTCTTTTCTCAACCATGCCACATCACTCGTAAAATCTTTTGTCAAACTTTTATATACACCCATCACATTATCCTCCAAAAATCATATTAATTACTTTTCCACCAAGCTTAAAACCCGCCATCCAAACGAAAAAACAGAATGATAGTATAAAGGTATATACTAACACCCTGTACCAATCTAAATCAAACATTATGTTATCTCACATGAGCCTCCACTACAAGCAAGTTCTCCTTGCAAATCTGTATTATCATCAATCTCGATCACATCTTCAAGATTAATCTTTGATATATTTATAACATTTCGTTCATAATCACCTTCTGTGATATCCTCAAATGGTGCTTGTACATAACTTCCATTATCATATGGCAAAAATGACAATCCATTAAATGAATCTTGATTTTGCCAAAGCCAATCAGCCACATCATCCCATTCATCTGGTTTGATAGATATTGTGGCTGATACATTATGCGTATTCATTCCTTTTTTATGACCTGGCTGTATCCAATTTTCATGAAAATACTTAATACGTTGCAACAAATCTTTAACATCTTCTGTTCTAGTGACTGACCCAGCTGGTGATTTAATTGGAATTGTAATAACAGCATTATTTCCAAATACTTCATCTTCCATTATATCAGGATTAGTACCTACAAGATATTGATATATAGCTTCATTTTTGCCAACTCTAATTCTACGATTGTAGTGTTCATTATGCCAAGCATGTATACCTGAGCTAGTACCCAAAACCAAGCTTCCCGTACCTTCTGGCTTAATACAAGTTATCCTTTTAGCTGAACCAATACCTAACTTTTTTGCAACTCTTTGATTTTCTTCGACTGATATATCAGCAGCTCTTTTGAAATCAAACTGAGTATGATCTATCGAAGCTATGCCTGTTAATGATACACCTAATAGAGATTCTTTTTCTGTCACTTTTTTCCATTCTGGTTTCAAATAATGAAAATCAGTATATGAAGCCTGTAATGTACCAATAAAAGTAGCAGCTTTAGTTCGTTCTTCTAAATCTTGCTGACTCTCTATTGTAGCCACATTGATAGATGTCAAATTACAAAATTGATTAGCATTAAGACTAATTTCACAGCATGGATTTGAACCCAATTCTACATTGTTAGTAAAATATAAACCTGGCTCTCCACTACCCGAATTTTTAATGACATCCCATTTTTCCTTGAATACATCTTCTGTGATTAGAGATCTGGCTACTACCATTGAATTATTAGAGCGAGCCCTATATGGATGTAAATAATACCACTGTAATAAACTTTCATCTTTCAATTTATCAAAATCTGATTTTGGTATCCATACATTTTTTTGTTCATAAACTTCATCTTCTCTAAATACATTAACACTTACATTATAGCTACCATTTACCTTGCCTATCACTTCATCGATTTCAGCTCGATGTAAGGATTTACAATTCAACATTGATTCATCATCAATACTAAAAAGTGAAATCAAGGCAGATCTACGTATACCACCCGACAGTACAGCATCAGCAATAATACACATCATATCATGACATTCAAGTGGGGTCAATTTATCCCCATCCATTTTTAAATTTAATATTCTTTGTAATTCATTTAAGCATACTTTTAAAGGCTCAGGGCCAGGGGCTTTCCCGCCACTAATAACTAAACGTGCACCCTTTTCTCTTATAGCTCTGTAATCAAACAATGGTAATGACCGATTATCAAAATATGCTCTCATCAATACTTTGATTGAACCAGCCCATCCCTCAATACTATCTTGAATCAAATAACGCCTTGATTTTATTGGTTTCCTAATTTCAGGTAATTGTTCTACATGATGCCTTTGTACTGAATATCCAACTCCAGCACCAGATAACAACAAGAACATTGTTTCCCAAAAAGCGCCGGGTTCTACTATAGGCAAATATGAACAATTGAACATACGGGTTGGATTTACTTCTATGGCCGTTCCTGCGAATTGCATCGACCTCATTGATGGTATTACTTTCTTCTCATACACATATTGATAAGCATCTGTTATTTCATCTTTCAATTCTGGAAATTTCTTAATATGCATATCTCTGTTTCTTGTCACTGTTTCTTCAAATGTTTCTCTGCGGTTCTTTCCTTCTAAGTATTTTGCGTATTTCATATGATGAACTAAATCACTCAATACTTCTAAATTTGTTTCCATTAATCTTTTCTCCCATTAACATTTACACCATTTACTGAGCGCCAGATTAGCACCCATACCCTTGAAGGTATTTTTATTTATCAAATCTAATATTTTCTGTGAATTCAATCCTGATAAAAAAATTTCATTAATATCCTTTTCATTCAAATTTTCTGGCCATATACAAATTGTATAATCCATCGATATATACTTTCTCATTCGCTTGACTGTATCCCTATTTCTAGGTTCATTATCCATTACAATGACTGATTTATCGTTTGGCACAACAGTTGGCAACATATCACAATCTCCGCCACCCAGCGCAACAGAATTTGGTACAAATAAACTATCAAATGGCCCCTCCACTATATATATTTTTCTATTAAAATTTATTCTATTCAATCCAAATATTTTTGGATATCCCTTACCAATAATTGAGACAGTTACATATCTTTGATTGTATACAGATTCTTCTATACTTCTACCTTGCAAATGCGTCAATTCAGATTCTTTTGTATAGAATGGAATAATTATTCTACCTTCAGTGCCCAAGCTTGGATACTTATCAGGTAAAAGTCCATCTACATAATCATAAAAATTATCAGTCCAATGTAAATCTGTATATCTAGTAATGCCACGCTGAACAAGATACTCCTTTGCCTGATGATCATCTGGTAAAGTACTTATTGGAACTAAATTGTCTAGTTTTAATTCAATCTTTTTGCTAAATTTAGGTTTGCTGAAACTATATACAGGTTGGGTTTTCTTATTCTGTTTAAATTTCTCCACAACATACTGTTTATGCAATTCAACATCATAATCCTTTAAGAAATTGAATACATTGCGTCCAATACCACAATTATGGCATTTATAAATCATATCAACTTCTTTTCTATAGAAAAAACCACGAGCTTTATTTGGATTTTTCTTAGAATCGCCACAATAAGGACATCGAAATTGATATAGGTAATCACCCTTGCGTTGGAATTTATTCAATCTTACAGATAGTTTGTTGATGTAGTTAATATCAATGTGAATCATAGTATATATTATACCATATCTAGGTGGGATTTGTCAAGGCTTATTTTACTAAATTTATAATTGACAATATGGCACTAATAAAAGCAGGTACACCTGCACCAAAAAGAATAGCTTTCCAGCCTATTTTCAATGAAGTCTCCATGCGTTCGACTCTCAGATCTAAGTGATGTATGTGATTTTCACGAAGCAGTCTTATTTCATCTTCAAGTGATTCGATTTTCTTAAAAATACTCGTTAATTGCTCTCGTATGAAATCGACTTCAGATCTCATTCTTTAGCCTTTAATTTGCGTTTTTTCTTCTTCTTGTTCTGCTCGATCCATTTTTTTCGTGATTTTTTTGGTATGATTGATGGATTGGTTAAACTTGGAACTTTACCAGTGGATATACTAGTCACAGGTGCATTTTCATAAAAGAAATCTATAAATCTCTTGATTCCCATGTTTGCCTCAATCTTTCTACTATATTTTGATCAATTTCTATCTCAACAGTATTTATATCTTTGTTACTTATGCCTGTAATAACATCTGGCAATACATTAAGTCCAACTAAAAACGTTTTCAACAACGACCAGTATCTTTCGTCCAATTTAAAAAATAATATTTTTGTTGCTGGTTCAATGCCGAAAACATTATAAAGAAGAATCAAATGATTGGTTATTAGCCTATCTTTCAATTCTTCTTTATTTTCGTATCTGTTAAATAAACGTTTAATATATTTAATGTGATTCAAATCTTCATAAAAATCATCAAGGCCAGTACACGATGAATTATCGTAATGCTTGGCCGCATATAAAAAGAAATTTTCCTCAGTAATCACATCAAACATAATAAACTAACTATTCTAACTATTAAGCATCAGATTCATCAAATTCAGTATCGTCAACAGTATCTCCTGTAATAGTATTCATAGCTACTAATGTTTCATAAGTGACTCGACCAGCTCTACCACCTGAACCAACCGTTCTTTTTACCCAACCAGAATGTGTAACTGTTGGCGGAGTACCAGAACCTAAAGATGCAACACCTGTAGCAGTTCTACCAGTAAGAGTACTATTTCCAGAACCATCAGCTGTAATATCAACCGCAGCTCCACCTACAGTAGCTGATAATTGTACATTATTTGCATCTACAAAAATAATATAATAAGTTCCTGCTGTTAGACCTGTTGGAAGTGTATTACTACTAGCCAAAGTTACTTCATCACCAGTTTCCATTTTATGACCACTAACCGTGATTTGATCCGTTGCAGGATCAACCGCACTTGCACCATTGAAAGTTTTTGCTGCAGGAGCTGCAATGGTAACAGCTGGAGCTGAACTATGATCATCGTTTGTTCCAGCAACAGATAATGCTGTAACTTTACCAGTTGTTGCAGAAACTGTGGCCACAGATGTAGTATTCCCAGCTACTGTAACTGATGGTGCAGATGCGTATCCAGTACCACCATCACTGACAGCAATGTCAGCCACATTATCTCCACCCTTTGTCATTTCTGCTTCATCTACTCCAAAAATAGCATCCGATTCAGACACACTTAAATTTCTTGGTGTTTCTCTTTTAAGTACAGTCAACCCAGAATCGGTCGAACCTGCGTAATCTTCGGTCAATTCCAATGAAGTAGCAGATGCAATGGATTTAATTCTATATGGTACATCAACAATCATCATTAGATCCCCGACATCAATTTGACCCGCAGTTGTAAACACTGTACTAGTTCCTGTAACTGTAGCATTACCATTATCCACTGCTACTGTACCTGTAATTGCAGCACTATCTGCATTTCCCCATAAACTCATTTTCCATTCCTCCTATTTCTTTTAGCAACACGATTTTTATAATCCCTAACTGCTTTACTTCTGCCATCAACTTTTGAAGATGCATTAGATCTAGTGGGCCCTGATGAAACTCGGCTTTTAAAATCTTGAACTGCAGAGCTCCTACCATCGACTTTATTTGATGATGATTTTTCATCCTTTTCATCTTCTTCTGATCTAACTGGCTCAAACTTTTTTGATAAAATTTTTTCAATTTTTTTAATCAATTCAGGATCATTCATAAGTGGCCCGAATGGATTTTCTAAAACATTCATATACATCTCCTTTATTTATTAATCTTTTTGTTTTAGTATTTTTGGACGTTTTGTTTCTCTGTACTGACCAATAGATGTATATAATTTTCTTAAAAAGAATTTTATAAACCTTTTATCCAACATAACAAAATTTACATCAGCTGTAGCACTTAAATCTATTGAACGTTCAGAGATAAATTCTTTGTAAGTTTTTGTTTTCATATCTTCACCAACCATTAATTTTTCATAAGCGGCTTGAACTGGCAATCCTTGATCATAAAACATAATAGCTAAATTCCAATCAATAGGATTATTACCTGCCATTGTTTCAAGCTGATTCATCCATTTTTGTTTAACCTTTTTAGCTTCAGCAGTACCACGAAATTTTAACCTTTTAAGTTGCTTAATGGGTTTATTTTTTTTAATCTTTTTTGGTTTAAATCTCATGGTTATATCCCTTTTGAAAAATCTTTATATGTTTTCAATTTCATACCTTCACCAACTGCCTTTAATTTTTTAGGTTTTTTATCTGTCCAAGGATCTTTCCATCTTTTCCTGCGATCCCACCACTTCTTAGCAGTGGCCGTTGCTATAGCATACATTTTACTCTTTTCCCAATCAGGAAAATCACGCTTCAATGCCTTAACAATTTCCTTTAGCTTCTTTTTTTCATCATCAGTCAATGTTCTTTCATCGATGAATTCCCATTCCCATAAAAATTCTTCTTTAATACCCATATACTTTTGAACATCTCTGAACAATTTCTTTTTCTCTGGTTCTGAAATTGTATTGGGTATACCAGTTTCAAAGGATTTAAAATCACCATCAGCTGCAGCTTGCCTCATTTTAGAAGCTGACATTCCACTAACTCCAGCTGCATCTGGATCACGTTCACCTGCACTAACTACTTCTATTTTGTCAAATTCATAAAATCCATGTGCACTATCTACTCCATTATATTTATCAAATATATTCTGGAAGTCATCTACTCGATCTGATCCAACCACCATCACCACTTCACTGAACTCCTCATATTTAGTCAATACGTGAATTGCAGTTTTGCACTTTGGATTTGAAATAATGTTATTCTTGTATTTAGGAAATATTTTCCTCATCCATTCATATTTAACTTTATGTGGTAACGGATCTTTCTTTGCATTTTCTGACCAGCTTGGATATATGTAAAAAGGCGATCCAGCGGCTACTTTCTCCACTTTCTTGATTAGCTTTTCATGGCCAACTGTTGGTGGATTGAATCTGCCAAAAGTAAATACTACTCTACTCATTTTTGCTCTCTTTTTCGCCTTCTTATTCTACTTCTAATAAGCTCTCGTTTTTTAGGCATTTTAGGCATTTTAGGTAATCCTCTGTCAGGCTTTGAAATTCTTTCGCGCCTAACTGGTGGCCTTGGTAAACGACTGTTTGGAATCTTTTTTACTGAAATTCTATTATACAAATCCACATACATCATTTCGGTATATGGTTCATCATACCAGAAATTATTATAATGATATAACTTGTTTGGCCTGTAGTCAGGAATATAAACAAATCTAACTGGATCATTGATTGTATCATAGCGATAAGTTTCTACAACACATCCAGCTGTATTGAGCACAAGCATTAAAAAAATAACAGTTAAAACAAATTTAATTCTTTTCATTAACTCAAGCCGAACCCCCCAAGAAATTCTGCCCAATCCTTGTCTGAATTTTCAAACTTTTCCATTGTATCCATTTCTTGATAAGCATCCCATACTTCTTCAGCCACTTCTTCGGATGCATCTAATTCTTGCTGCAGCAATTCAACAAAATCTTCTTCATCATAAAATTCCATTGAATTAGATATCTGATCAATCACAAATTCTAGTCCTGACATTGTTGCTTCTTTCAATTCTTTTAATAGTTGTTTAAAAACTTTCATTTAATTCTCCAATGTAACTTTGTCTACAATTTTGACCATTGTGGCTATCCCTTCTCTAGTTCCTCTTTTAGTTCCTGACATATCCTCTTTATATTCAATATACCCAGCAATTTCAATTCCACTAGTATCATAATCTGTATTATCTTGTGAATCATATATACTTATTGGTATATAACATTCTTTGATTTTAATATCTACTAAATTGATTTCATTCCATCCTACTGTTCTTTTACCCATGTGCTTAGGATCGAATATAAGTTCAAGCTGCTTCAAATTCTTTTTCCAAATTTTCTCTGTTTCTTCAAACCACCTTTTGATAGCATACGCCTTAGCTTTCTTTCCAACAAAACCAGAATGTTTAAGCATTGGCCAAGCTGTTGCAAATTTGTATAATTCAGGGTGAGTAGTAGGAGATATATTCAATTGTCTACCTCTTGATCTACTTGTTATTTCTTTTACTATTTGTATCTGTGCTTTATATATACCTATTTGAATATCACCAAGTGTATTTCTCAGTTTATCCCATACCGTTTTATCACCGTATTCAAAAGCCATGTTAGAAGGTAGTAAATTACCGATTGGAATATATCGTCTGCCTTGTGGGCCAACTCTACTATATAAGTCAACATTAGCTAATACAGTTGGATACCCTTCTACTATACACACTACACCACCTTCTGTGGCCACACCACGTAAAAACACAGTGTCGGATACAGGATCAGTCATACAAGCCAGAGATCGTTGTGTACCCTCCATCTGTTTCAAATTAGGTAAATTTGCCATTGAAGTAATATGTGCACCCAAAACTCTTTGCTTTTGGCCGAACAATCTATCTGATATTGTTTTGGACATAGGCAATACAATATTATAAAGATCTTCTTTTGCAAAAGTTGGTGTTGAATTAAGCTTTACGAAGATCATGTCCTCAATAGATTTCAATCCAACAATTTCTGTTAATAGATCATTGTATTTTTTCATATTACATATATTTCCTTTCCATATCTTTGGATATCCATTTTTGAAAATACATTTTCCAGTGCTGATCTTCATTCCAGCCAACAGTTGGAACATCCCCTTCAGTTATAGCCATCACATCTTCTTCTGATACTATTCTTTGATCATAATAGACAGCCATAACATCAACATTATCCATTATTGCTTCATCATAGAGAGCTACACCTTCACCCATTGTAGTCATTTCCATAAATTCAACAATATTTTCTTCAAAATATTTTTCTGCCATATCAAATAAAGCTTTAGTCATAGAGAAAAGTGCCCTATCAACTTGCTTGATTATTTTCTGAGATAGCATCTGTAATTTTTTACCTTCAGTTCTGGATTCTGCTTTATCCATTCTTTGCACTATTTCACTTAATTTTTTACGAATTTTATTTCTAATACCTGTATCAGAACCGCCAGTTCCTGAAGAACTTGTTGTAGCTGATCCGACCCAAAACAGCTTGATAGCCAACGCTGATTCTACTGTATATTTTCTCACATCTCCATGCATAAAAATATCTAGCTTGGATAAATCATCCATCATTTTTTTATTTAAAAATTTATCCGTAAATGTATAAAGCACTGTATTATACAACAACTCATAATCTTGAAAAAAATCAGGATGCTTTCTTTTGAATTCTTGATTAAAGGAAAATTGCTTCAAGTTGAACCATCGACGGCCTTGACTATCAGGACTTGAAAAAATATCAAAAGTGCCTCTAAATGGAATATCACCCCTGACTTCTGCTATTATACCGCCAGTTGTATCTATTCCCTGCAACATTTCCATTCCCATATCAGTGTCAGATACTTTAGTAAACACTGATATAGATTTAGATGTTCCTTGGATATCAAATAATGATTGCAATCCATTGAGATTAGTAGAATGAGCTGCGTCAACATCTTTTTCTGTTTGTGCCAGTCGAGTCATCATTGGTTTTGAAACAGGAAACGGCATATTCCAAGAAGAACTCAACCAATACTGATAAGGTTTTGATCTAGTAGTTAGCCAAGATTTGATATAATCTGGCGTTGGCCGTCTAGCTTCATTCAAATGAAGGGGTAAAGTTCTACTTCTTAAATTTACGTACTGTCTATATCTTAACATATAATCTCCATACCTGAGCATTGCATCATTTTCCTGCTAATATAATGAGCGTTACTAGTACTATTATACATGCCAGCTCAAAATCTGTCATGGATTAGACATGATCTAAAATGGTTGATGTGATAGGCTCATAACCCGACACACCATGTTCTGATATATCTAATCCCAATTCTTCTTCTTCTTCTTCTACTCGCATCCCAATAGTATGTTTAATAGCTAAAAACATAATCATACTTAATCCAAATGACCAAATAAATGCTGCACCAACACCAACAGCTTGAATACCTAATTGAGTCCATCCTGCTTTACTACTGAATAGACCAATGGCTAAAGTACCCCAAGCACCACATACTCCGTGTACCGAAATAGCTCCTACTGGATCATCAATTCTCAATTTATCAAATAACATTATTGCACCAATTACAAGTGATCCACCTACCAATCCTGTTAATACAGCCATCGATGGTGACATGATATCACATCCAGCCGTAATTGATACCAACCCTGCCAGTGCACCATTTAGTGCAAATGATGGATCTGGTTTGCCAAATATAAACCAACTCAATAGTCCAGCTGCCAATGCACCAGCTGCAGCTGCAAGATTAGTGGTCACAGCAATATAGGCCATATCACCACCGACAGCGGTTGTACTACCTGCATTGAAACCAAACCATCCCAACCACAGAATAAATACCCCTAACGCACCAATCGGTATATTATGACCCATGATCATATTCATTTTTCCATCTTTACCATACTTACCTTTTCTGGCACCGACCACAATAGCACCTGCTAGAGCAGCCCATCCACCAATGGAATGGACAACAGTTGACCCTGCGAAATCCAAGAAGCCTAAATTCTCCAACCATCCACCACCAGCAAAAAGTCCACCCCATGCCCATGATCCAAATATAGGATATATCAATCCACATATCAACAATGAATATATCAAATAAGCTGAGAACTTTGTCCTTTCAGCTACAGCACCACTGACAATAGTTGCAGCAGTAGCACAGAATACTGTTTGAAACAACAAGAAGGCCCAATTGAATCCAACTGAATTACCTGTTGCCTTAGCTGCTTCACTACCACCATCAAACAAAAATAGATTAGTTCCAACATAACCATTACTGATACCAAACATCAGACCAAAACCAATCAACCAAAAAATAATAGAACCAAGTGATATATCCATTAAGTTTTTCATCAAGATATTACATACATTCTTAGCTCTGGTGAATCCTGATTCTACCATAGCAAATCCTGCTTGCATAAAAAATACCAAAAAAGCTGCTATCAAAGTCCATAAAATATTACTGTCATCACGCAAAATATCCAAAGTGTCAATCATCTTAACTCCTATTTATCCCAATTTTTAATACCATTGAAATTGTTATACGAAAATTCTAATCTATCTACTAATTTAACTGCGCCACCGCTAGATTTATCAATGGCCACATAACCTTCATCATTAACTACCTTATATCCACTATCAGTCCTAACAAATGTATTAGGAAATCTCTTGGCACCATTATTTAGCTTTTCTATTATTATCATTTTTGCGTCTACGATGTGATTATGTAATATTAGACAATTGACAATAGTAGACATCAATTTTTTAGTTTCTTTTATAATGGCCAGCATCTGTTGTTCTTTAGTTTTTTTACCTGCTTCTGATTTAACTTTAGGAAATACCTTTGTGTCGAAATATTGTCTAATATAACCAACATAACCCATAGCGTGAGAAGTAGGATTGGTAACTTTTTCACCCTGTCTAATTTTAGAATTGTTATATGTTTTAAGTGAAGCCCCAACTAAACTTGATGGTAATTCATCTTGTGATTTTAAAAATGCATCCAATGAACTAGTTTTAATTTTATGGAACACTTTTCCCGCATTTGACAAATGTTTAGTTATTTCTGAAGTTTCTGCTTTAGTCATAGTAACTGATCCAGAATAATCTTCATAGTCAACACCAGAAAACCATACATTTGATGATTTGTTTAATTTAGATACATTGGCCCCAAATGCAGCCCCCATAGTTTCTAATGAATCACCTTCATATGTAGTATGGAACACTACACCAATATTTGCCTTTTTAATCTTCTTGTCTAAATCACTGCCAACAGGTACAGCATATACAATTGTGTTAGGTTGGAATGTAGTAAAAGATTCACCGCTTATTTCTTTTTCTTCTAAATCGCCTTTAGTGAACATTATATCACCTTGCAACACACCAGTGATACCAAGCGATTTCAATTCTTTAAAAGCTACTTTTAATTTTTCAGCTAGTCCACCCTTATAGCCAAGATTTGCTATATCACTCTCTGCCTTAACCACTTTTGGATCTTTATTGAATACACCCTTTGTACCAACAAAGAACTTGCCATCACTAGGATCAATACCAACAAAAACTGCTGGTGCACCATCAAATTTAACAGTCACCGTAACTGGAGTTTGACTATCACCTGATAGCATATTACGCAATGATCTCAAAAAGTTAATAGATTCTCTGGCACCCCTTACACCTAAATTGAAGATTTCATCCTCAATATGCTCAAGATGCAAATTCTTGATTGGTGCGGCTTCTATTAAAAATTCTTTGAATGATAGCATTAACTAAACTTTACCTCATTTACTTGCTTGTTTGCTTCAATGAAAAAGGCAAATCCTCCACTCTTACCACCTGTTCTTAATTGAACTTTATTATAAGTCGGTTTACCATTTTCATACTTAGCCAATGTAATTTGTTGTACTGTATAATATCCCATTCCCTCTTTTTTAGTTTTACTCTGTATTGATCTTCCAATATCTATACCACCTATATCTATAGCACCTTTTTCTGCCTCTTTTTTTGCATCAGTATATTTCACATCTGATCTTTGTAGTACTTCCCAATCACTACCGCCAATCGTTGAATCACCATATAATTTGAGAACAGGTAGTAAAGATTCACCCATCAATGTAGTTATACCCATATCCACTGTATAATCAGCTATAGCTGAAAGTATATTTTTTAGATTACCATCTTGATCTGGTACATTTTCTCTTATTACACTTCGATAAAACTCATTCAAAGTTTCAAAAGCAATTGTATTACAAAGTAAATATCGAATATCTTCTGCTACCAATCCTATGGAACTATCATCGCTCAAGTTATTTATTATATTAATTTTAAATCTATTGTTTTCATCATTTCTCTTTATTATGTTTAGTGTTGTTCTTAATTGATCTAAAGCATGATTGGCTCCTGCCGTTACCATTTCAGGGCCTCGGAAATCAGCCATAACAGCATCCACTATATCTTCATCTTTCATTTTTTTCTCTACAAGAAATTCTTCTTTAAGATTCAATCTTCTAGCATATGTTCTCAATAAAGAACTAGACTGTTTTAGGACATTTCTTGTAGACATTTTTTTTATCAATTTTCCATGAAGATTGGATAATTTTGATATAGTCCAATCTAAATATCTTTTCAATGTAGCCAACGAATGTTTAACAAAACCATATGCTGACTTAGCTAAATCGCCAAAAAATCCTTCATCAATTGGATCATGATGCAAATTCAATATTTTTTTAAGTCCTTGTAAAGTAAGAGCTTTCCTACTTACTTTCTTCTTTGTTTTTGGATCAATTATAGATGAATAAGGCTGATAATCTTTTCCAGATTTTCCTACTTGAGCTTCTTCTTTTCCAATCTTCAGTGAAACTTGTAATAACCACCCGGCGTGACTATTATCTTCTACGTTAATAACTTCTAAATATCCATCTTCTGTTTCATTGGAAATATGATAATCTTCTCCGAATAATGTTCCTATATCCAAACCACCAAATAGTATGGCCATATCAGCTGTATTCTCTTTTTTGTTAGGAACAGCATATTTTTTATAAGATCTCATTTTAGCATAATAATATGGTTTCATATCTGACCAAATTATTTCCATATTGCCAGGTTTTAATCCATACTGATTGATAAAATTAAATGATCCTTGCGCAGCTTTCCTTACTTGTCCAGTTTGTTCAGTGTAATAATTCCAATTTTCATCAGTGAATTTAGTTCCACCACTATCGGTATTTTTATAACCGGCATCCATTACACCTCTGATCAAATTTATCAATTCAGTGTTGTCATCTGGTAAAGATACTACATCATTATCAGCTAATCTAAATGCAGCTGCAGCTACCTGCTCAAACAAAGGTGTCGCATTAGCTAATTTACCCTTTGTTTTATCACCACCTGCTCCAGATTTTGATGCTTGATAAGAAACTATAGGAACATCTGGTTTATTTTGAATCAACCACAACAAAGATAATAGAGCTTTATCATTTTGAGAAAGTTCTTTATCTGGGTCATTTATTTTTTTAAGTAAATTGGGCCAAAAGTCATTGGCAGAAGATAATTTCAAAAGATTAAATGAAGAACCAGATGTTCCCATCTGTTTCACTCTATCTTTACCTTTCCTAAAAGATATATTTGATGCTGAAATATTAACTGATGTAGTTGGATTCAAATCAGCCTCTATCCATACTAGTACATTTTCTAATGGTATATTATGGTTTTTAGCTGTAGATATAAAGGTACTAATGATATCAGTTTCTTGATCAGCTGTCATTTCCGATAGTAAAAATTGTCTATATCTTAACATAGTAATTCCTTAACTTTTATTATTTATATTTATACAAATTTTGGCAGAAAAAAGCCTCTATCAAAGAGGCTGTAAATTATCTGTCAACAACATCCTACAGTTGTATACCTTCAAAATTGAATCCTGATTTCCTACCATTATGCCCTATTACATTTTCATCATCCTGATCCTCTGACACTTCCACCTGTGCAAAATCTTCAACATCATATAATTTCATCTTTGACCTATTCAACCCTACTACAAATTTCTTATAATAGAATGGATCATTGTACCTGTTCTTCAATTGCTTGACTGCTATCTGATCTAATTCATCCAATTCTTCAGTACTAATCAAGGCTATCATAAAATCTGCTGTAGCTGGTAGTCCAAAACTCTCTGATGTATCAGTCAACTCTACATCTGTATTATTATAACCTGTTCTATTAGTTTGTGTCGCACTCATAATTGGAACATTGACTTCCACTGCCAACCCACGTAATTCTTCAGCTATCGATTTAACATAACTGTAACTGTTAGTATAAGCCGTAGCCTTGACCCTAAACGATGAACAGATATTAAGATAATCTATGTATATTATATCAGGTGAAAAGTTCTTTTTCAAGCGCAATTCATTTAATAAGTGCCTAAAATGTGCTACATTGGCCACAGCTGTTGGATATTCTTTGACTATCAACTTACCCACAGTTTTCTTTTCTACTTCTTGGATTTTTTTATCATACAAATCCTTTGGTAAAAGTCGCAGATCTTCCATGGCTATATCCATTAAGTTTGAATCAATTCTTTCGGCTATTCTTTCTTCAGCCATCTCCAATGTAATATACAATACATTTTTCCCAGCATCCAGATTACCAGCTGCACAATGACACATAAACAAACTCTTACCAACACCTGTACCAGCTAAAACAATATTCAAAGTTTTTTTAGACAGGCCACCTTTGGTTATCTTGTTCATAATCTCCAAATCAAAGGGCACCTTTTCTTCTTTAGTATGATAGAATTTATATCTTTCATCACTATCATCAATGTAATCATGCCCTACATTTGGATCAAAACTAATAGACAATGCAGACTTGACCAATTCTGGTATAACACCAACATCTTCTTTTTGATCCTTGTCATCATATATCTGAATAGATTTCATTATAGCATTATACAGCGCCTTATCTTTGCAAAACTTTTCTGTTTCATCTGTCAACCACTCTATATCAGTTTCCAAATCCAAATCAGATTTCAATTCAGATATGTATTCAACCACCTCATTGTATTCATCCTGTGTAATTGTATCCAATTGCTCAACTGAAATTTTTAATATTTCAGCTGTTGGTGTACTGTTGTACTTTTCTAAATAATTACTCAATTCATTGTATATAATCCTCTGTGGCTTTTCCAAAAAATATTCTGATTTCAAGAATGGTAAAACTTTTCGTAAATATCCTTCATTGGATAAAAGATTTCTTAAAACAGCTGATTCTAAATTAGACATCTTCTTCTTCTTCTATCTCCGTTTCCAATTCTTCTTCAATTGGAATACCACCATATGTAAATTCTGCAGCTGCATATTCTTCAATCTTCTCCATTAAATCAGATGTAAAATATTTTTCTGGATTTTCGTATATGGTTTTTGCGTACTGCTTAGCCCCATCAGGTAACTCTATTCTATTTCCTGATTTCTTTAATATCTTGGCTTCAATTGCTAAATCAATTAAACCATAATACCTATCTAATCCTTTATCATATGTCAATAAAACTTCTACTTCTTTATTTTCTCTTGACAATCTGGATTTGTGCATTTTAGCTTTAATGATATTACCAATAACATCAGTACCTTCTCGCTCTTTCTTTTTACTCAACATGGCAATGGTCGAAGCTGAATAAGTTAATCCAGATCCACCTGACGCTACTTTCATTGGTACATAAGATCCAACTTTTTCGTAGACATGATTACATACAATCAAAGGCACACCAGCTTTAGCTAATCTCAAGTTCAATACTCGGAATGTAGCTTTCAGTAGCTGTGCCTTTGTCATATCCCTTGTTTCTTCACCTGCAATACTATCTTCCATTTCTTTAGTGGATGACAATTGACCTAAGCTGTCTAAAACTAGCATCATTGGCCTACGTTCTTCTACATCTTGTGCAGTATAATTGTCTAAAATAGTAAGTACAGTATGCCTAAACTTTTGTATAGTATCTGGTTCAGATTTAATAACTCTATTGATGTCAATTTGCCTTTGCTCCATCATATCTGCAGTTACAGCCGATTCTGTATCAAAATAGACAACACCTCCACCTTCGTTGGTTTCTAAAAATCGCCTGACCAAGCCCAAAGCAAAATATGTTTTACCTGTTGCACTTTCTCCTGCCAAGGCAGTAATCTTATTATTGGGCACACCCCCATAAATTGAACCAGAGAACAAAGCATTTAGTGCATAAGAACCTGTATCAATTGTACCACTATACTCTGCCGAAGATTTCCTATCGGCAGCTATAGTAGTATGTTCATCACCTAAATCTTTAACTAATGCACTTAAAAAATCTGTCATTTAATCTCCTAACCAAAAAATCCTCTTAGCCATCCCCAAAAACCAGATCTTTCCATTTTCACAACCTGATCTCGCTTATATGTCTCAGCATGTTTCCTAATTTCTTCTGATTCTTGTTCTCGCTTTATTATCAAATCATTTTCTTCCGCAATTTCTTCCGTTCTCCTTGTATTCCATTCGTCTGCGGTTTCTCCTGTCTTAGTAACAACAGAAGAAGCTGGTGCTGGATCACCTTCATCAACTAATGGATCAATAGAATCTGAATTTTTCATCTCTGAAAGGGTTTCTTTAATTTCTGTTTCTATCTTTTCTGATTTTTCATGAGCTTGATTCAATTCTTCCTCAACCTTTACCCAATCAGTAACTACAGTTTCTTCTGGTGTGATATTACCCAAAGGATTGAGTTCTTCAATTTCTTCCTCAGACAACAACTCGGCTTTCTTGGAATGATCTTTCATATTCATTTTGAATCTAATATCCGCTATTTGAGCTTCATCTAAAGAATTCAAATGGCTTTTGATATTAACGCCGAAACTCTGTACTATATCAACAAAATCTGTTGATTTGATTTTATATTCTTTTGCTAGTTCATGCACTCTCATATTTATCACCTATCCAAAAAAGCCTTCTAAGCTTGATGTTTTTTCATGTTTCCATCCGATCACATCTAAAACTGTTTTAATCGGATCAATATATGATTTTTCAAATTGTAAATCATAGTCTATATATTTATTCAATCCAAATTCTTTTGGCAATGTATTGACATAAGCAATCACATTATCATGCAAAGAATTTGGTTCTTTCAAATAAGTGAATTTTATTTTTTCACCATTTTGAATTCTCTCATATTTACTTGATAAATTATTTTCATCCAAAAGTCTATTGTATAATAAAGAACCTCTTACCTGTATTGGCGTACCTTTAATATATCCATAAACTGAATGATGATACTTGTCTAAATTATTAACACTTCTTGGAAATGAAATATTTTCAACTGGCAAATCACTCCATTCATCCCTAAAATCTGCAATATAATCTATAACATCACCTTCTGTACCTTCCATTATAACTTCCATCAACTCTAAGATTTTAGCTCTACATGCTTGTGGTGTAGAACTACGAACAGCCTCAATACCCATAATTTTTATCTTTGGACTTGGATACCTGACACCTTCATTATCCCATACATTCAATACATATCGTTTCTTTGCTGTCCAGATCCCTTTTTCAGCGATAACTTCTCGCTTCATCGACATCTTTTGTTGATATGACCCCATATATCTAAACAACTCTTGAAAACTTTCATTGATGTATTGTTGAATTTCACTATCAGAAATTTTATCTAAAAAATTAATGATGCGATTTTTATCAGTTACATCTCCTAAGCATTTTTCAACAAGCAATCCCATTGTCAAGTAAACACTATCTGTATCAGATGCAACTATATAATCTCCATCTTCTGTTTTTAATATTTTATTTAGATATTCATTCAACTTTCGTTCTATCCATCTAATAGACAATTGCCCAGATTTGGTAATGGCCTCCGATAATCGAATATCAAAATATCTAAAATACTGATTACCCATAGCGCCATATGCACTATTCAATGCAATCTTCATGGCCATTTGCAAAGTATCAAGCCGTGAAATTTCTTCACTGTCACCACCTATCCTCTGCAAGTCTAGCATTTTTCTTTTAGCTAAATCACGTTCATTATACATATTCTCCATTAGTTGTGGCAAGAATCCCTTCTTGACTGTTGAAAAATGATATCCATTAGCAGCCATACATGATTCTTTCTTTTTGGTAATTTTCATATTACCTTGAACTAATTCATCTATGTCTACATCATTCTTAGTATTCAAAAATGTTTCAGGTGAAATATTATACTGCATAATTAAATGTGGATACAATGAAGCTAAATCAAAAGAAACTACCCAATCATGCATACCTGTTATTGGATTCTTGACATATGCACCTTCAAATTCTTTATCCTTCTTTCGTTCTCGTTCATCTTTTGAAGGCACAACTATGTTTTGTTTTCGTAAATGATTATAAATTATGTAATCCCAAAATCTAGTTTGACCATAAACATCCTCATAATTACAACCAGCTGTATAAGCCAGTGTCATGATAAGTTCTAATAAATTCAACTTTGAATCTAATTTGTCAACTAATTCAACATCCTTGATATTATAATCTATAAATTTTTGATAATTTTCTTTGTATAGATTATGCAGATTACCATATTCCTCATATGATAATTTACCTTCACCTAATTCTACATCTGCTATATGCTGTAGCCTATAACTTTCTTGATTTGAGTAAGTATATTTTTTATACAACTCCATGTAATCTAATGTAGATACACCCAACAATTTATAAGTAATGTTATCACGATTATTCATTATAACATTTCGTTCCTTGATAAAATTCCAATGCGAAAGTTTTTTGGAATTCCCTTCTCCTAAAATTTTATCAATTCGCCTAACCAAATATGGTATATCAAAAAATCTGACATTCCATCCTGTGATGACATCTGGATCAATTGCTTTATAAACATCTAAAAACTTAGACAACAATGTACTCTCATCTGCACAATGAATGTAATAAACATCTTCTCTGCTATTTGAATATGCTTCTCTGCCAAGTACTACAAACTTATTAGTGATGCTATCCTTTAATGTAATTGAAATCACTTCTTCTCTGACTTCTTTGACATTAGGAAATCCATTTTCAGAACCAGTTTCAATATCGATATTCATTACTTTGATTTTAGAAAAATCATATTGACAATCTTCAAACTCTTTGCCAATGTATTGAATATTCCAATCTGACAAACCATGCAATTCTATGTTATAGTTCTTCTTCCACTTGCCACGCTCTCTGCGACATTCTGTTATATTGCCTGGCTTGATCTTGTCAACTGGTGCACCATTTAAGGTTCTGAATTTTGTTTGTTTTTTGGTAGGGAAAAATAGGGTTGGATAAAATTCTTCCTCATAGGAATCACGCTTATCACCATCTACATATCTAACCAGTACATTATCGCCTAAAACTTCTACACTGGTATAAAAACCATTCATTCTATATAATTCGCCTTTTTGCCTATATTGTATTTAGGTATCAATTCCCAATCATCTTTTTCTGAAAAAGTCAAAATCTTTACTTGATTCAATGGAACTACATTTGTTTTAGTATCTCCATTTACAATTGTTACTAATTCCCATTCTTCTAATAAATTCGATATCGTATTTCTACGACCTTCATCACTCGTTGAAAAATTTGTTGGTTTACCATCTAAAGCAAACAATTCTTTAAAATGCACTATATAATATTTACCTCTTTTATGTAAAATATGGCAAGATTGATACAATACTTGTTCTTTTCTGGATGATATGCCTATGCGGGTGAGTGTTTCACGAATTTTTAAAAAATCATCGGGCTGATCTAATACAACTTCAATTAATTGTTCTATCATTTCAAACCACCTTTTCTCAATTTTCTTTTTATAAATTCAATATTTTCTTCACTGAGCAAATTCAAAACTTCTTTGGCTTTAGGTCTACTATAATTATAATATTCCTTAATCAAATCTATTTCATCAATCTGATCAGCTTTAAGCCATTTACCTGACTGTCGGAATTTCTTCCTAATAGTATTTATAAAATAATCAAATTGTAACTTGTTATCGATATGATTATGAAAATTCATATCGTTAGCAAGGAAAAGGCAGTCAATGTGCTGGGATAGAAACTTATTTATACGATAAGGTTCATATCCAGCTTCAAGAATTTCATCTCCATCCTTTAGGATATTTTCTTTCTTGTATCCTATATCATTGAGATAATCAAATATGTCCATTACAAAAATTGACACCTACCAAAAAGCTCAGTTAGACAAGCTAAAAGATTAATTTCCTGATCTACCACAAATGCTGATTTGTGAACATAATCAGCAATCACCAATACCATATCTGGTACAGATGTAGGTTCAATTTTTGTCAACAAAACATCATAAATTTTTCTGTATAATATATGTGGATCGTTGTCTAAATTTTCAGCTACCCATTTCCTGATAGCACCAAAATTCTTACTTTTTAAAAACCCAGCCAATTCTTCTATATTGGCCTGAGAAAAATCAGTAAGAATACCAATATCAATTATACCACTAGCACTATACCTTTGCAACTCATTAAGCACACGCCTCCAATCGGGCACGTGCTTCATGATAAGCTCAGCTACTATTTTAACTTCAAATTTTATATCCTCAGATTCCAATATCCATTGAACCCTGTTAAAAAATTGATCAGCTAATGATGGTAATATTTTATTTGGTATTTTAAAATCAATTACACTAGTTCTTGAATGTAAAGGTGTGATTATTCTATTGAGAAAATTACATGTCAGTATAAATCGACAATTTTTACTAAATTCCTCAATGAACCCTCTGAGTGCTGGCTGTGTTGATTGAGGATTCAAGTAATCAGCTTCATCCAGAATCACCACTTTATTGCCACCACTCAGAGAAACAGTACTGGCAAAACCTTTAATCTTATTTCTTAATACATCTATACCAGATTCTTCTGAACCATTAATTAAAATGTAATCCGTATTAAGTTGCTCACATAACGCTCTGGCTACAGTAGTTTTTCCAACCCCTGCACTACCAGTTAATAATAAATTTGGAATTTCTTTGTTTTCAACAAACTCTCTAAAAGTTTTTTTCAAGCCTTCAGAAAGAACACAATCATTTATAGTTTTGGGCCGATACTTTTCGACCCAAAGAAATTCATCACGCATTAAATTATCTATTTTTCTCCATTGTATATAGAATCTGGTTCAAGAGCTATCCAATAAGTCAAATCAATATCTTCATGACAAAACTTACTAATAGCCTCGCTTGAAATAGATACTTTATAGTTACCCTTCATAAGCTTAAGATTTTCATTCTTAAAATACATAGTAAAGGTATCGCCATTGCCATCACCTACCCTAAGATTGAATACCTTTGATGTTGGATCTTTTTTATCCAACACAGAAACTATAATATCTTTTCCTGCTTCACTTTTAACAACTAAATCTGGATTAGCCAAAATCGAACTCATATTCCGAATAGTAGCTAGATCTGGTTCTTTCAAATCAAACTCAATTTCAATATCAGGCATTGATATTGGCTTTGCTGGTGGCGAAACAATGGTAGATGGATCAGCATAATAATATGTAGATTGCGCTCGTTCCTTTTCCAAGGATACAAAATCTTCATTGAATGTATACTCCCCGCCTAAAAAGGTTTCACTCGTAACCAAATTTAAAAATTCTGGTAAATCATAAATAGCAAATTCATTGATAAAATCCTCTGTTACTGCTGATTTAGCCAAAATATTTTTCATAGTTGAAATTGTCTGAATCTCACTACCTGGCTTTACTAAAATTGATGGGTTAATTGTTGAAAAATTCTTTAATATCTCAACTGTTTGTCTGCTTATCTGCATCTTCATTCTCCAATATCATGATTAAAATGTAATGAATGGCCTTAAATAAATCTAGCTCGCTCATTTGAGCTTTTCTACCTGCTCTAATAATATATTTTATCGCATTGCCACGACAAAAACTATCTAAATCATCTGATGACCTCAATAGGTCAACCACTTGAACTGTATCATCACCATAGTAATTACCCTTTTCTTTACCTTTAACATAATTCCCCAAATCCTCTAATAACTTATCCCATTTACTCATATCAAATTCATTGACATTTGATTGCTCAAATAATACGTTATCAAGTTTTCCAATTGCAATTGGCTGTTCTTTTCCTTCTTGGCGCGATTTTCTCACCAACCACTTCTGTCTCTCATAATCCTTTCTATCAGTGTAATGAAAATTATAAGCTTTAGAATATTTTACACCATTGGATTTTCTCTTAATCGGTTTCGCAAGGGCCCAACGTTGCTTGTCGTAATCTTTCCTATCTGTGAAATAAAAACCGTATCTTTTACTGTATCCCATAATCTTAAACAATCCCTTTCTTAACGTACAACATATATTATACCATATCTGCCTATCCATTGTCAAGGCTATTTTGAAGTTCAGATAAACCAATCATCCTCTCAGAATTATTAGCAAGAAATCCTCTAGCCGAATTACAACCCCCACATAATATACAATTTACACCATTTACATCACCCTTTTCAAAAGAATGGTCATGATCAATATGTTCTGGAGCTCCATCACATCTCGGATTAGCACATTGATAATTCTGTTCCTCTAATATCTGCCTGTATTGTTCATCAGTTAAACCATAAGTATTTTTCCTATGACGTTTTATCATTTGAGAATATCCATCATTCCCATATTTATATAATTTCCTCTTATAATCATTCCTATCTGTATATGCAAAACCATATTTTCTACTATATCCCATATTACACCATCCCTTTCTCTTTACACTTATCACATTTGCATGACCACTCTGTGCCACCCAATCCACTGAAATTATCACAAACATGATAAATGCCAGGTATCACTGACTTGTCCACTCCGCATCTCAAGCCCTGCCCCACTCCAATCATCCATAATAAATGATTACAGTTAAAACAACACTTGTCAGTTGTCCTGAACCAATGACCATGTTTTTGTATATTAGCCATCTTTAAAAAATTTCTCTAAATTGTAATCCTCGATCTCATAATTCATAATTAGCAATTCCTCCCCTTTGTTCTGCTTGACTTTCTTTCGCGCTGACGCTGCTTTTGCAAATTCTTTACGCTCCCAAACGTACTCATCTTCAGGCAACCACTGGCCCAACAAATCAAAATCATAATATGACAGGCCAAATCTACCTTTAATATTTTTCAATTGATTACACAATTTTTCATGATCATCCCTATCAAAATCATGCAGAGAATAGTAATTCTCTGTTTTCCAATAAGGCGGATCAGTATAAAAATATGTAGACGGACTATCATACTTTTCAATCACTTCTGAGTAATCAAGATTTTCACAAGCACTAATCTTTTTCAGCTTCTCTTGTACCAGTGGTTTCAGTAACCTATTCCTAAAAGCATCAAATTTTGAATTATACTTGCCTCTTAAATCTATAAACTTACCCTTCTCTGGATTCAATCCTGAAAACACTTGTGTAACAATATATGCATACTTCATAGCAAATTCCATATCACCAAGTACCACATCGTTTACATCATTATCTTCAAATACCTCTTTCTTGAATTGATAAAACAATTCTTCATCTTGAGCTTCTATCTCTTGCATAGAATCATAAAATCTTTGTGGATTCCTACAACACTCAAACAAATTCACCATGTACCTATTAAAATCATTATATACAACAGTTCGTGGTATTGTGTATACGTCACTGTTGACATAAACCCAATAGGCGCCACCAAACACTTCTACATATGTTTCAATATCTCTTGGAATGTACTCGATTATCCACTTGGCCATCCGAGCTTTTCCACCAATGTAACTAATCATAATTTATCACCAACTACAAGAAACTCAGGAATTCTTCCTCTTTTATTAGATTTGCTACTTATACTTCTACTGCAATAAACTTCAACTATATTAAATTCATCATAAATTTCCTTTATAAAGGGAGATGAAGAATTGGATAATATAACATAAACACCTTTCTCATTAAGTTCCTTATAATAATCTCTCAATCTGATTTGTTCCTTTCTGCCAAATAAACCACTATAAGATGTAAATGATGATGTTTCATTCAATGGATGATATGGTGGATCAAAATAAACCAAATCACCCCCTTCTACTTCTTCTATTTTATCAAACTCAGTATTTCTAATATTTTCAATATTTGGAAGTAATGAAGAAAGTTTGTATAAATTTTCTTCATCGACTATTCTAGGGTTTTTATAGCTCCCTTTGGGAACATTGAATAATCCTTTACCATTAATCCTATACAAACCATTGAAACAAGTTCTATTTAGTAAAATTAAAGCAGAAGAACGAATTATTCCTTCATATCTTTCTACCGCATTTTTTTCCCTATCTATTCCATTAAACCTATCTCTGATATAATAATAGTTATATTTGTAATAATCCTTTTCAAGTTCTTTGCAATTAAATATAATTTCTTGGGGAAAAGATTTTATATTCCTATACATCTCAATCAAATCTGTATTTACATCATTTATGATTGAACGGTTCTTATAATCAATACCAAATGTTTTAATTATATCAAAATAAACAGAACCTCCGCCAAAAAAGGGTTCAATGTATTTTTTAGGTCTTATCTCTTTGTAATATTTTCTTATATCGGGTATCAGTCGCCTTTTACCCCCAGCCCATTTTAAAGCAGGTTTAACTTCAATATTTTTCATCATACCTATATTATACCATATTCAATCATGGTTTGTCAAGGCTAATTTTCATTACTTTCATTGATTGCTGAAATCATATTATACCACCTTTTTACTGATCTAACATCCTACTAATTGACTTAGGATTATACGGATTTCCCCTTTCATTTACATATCCAAGGGAAAATAAATAATCAGATATTCGCTTAAGCGACATCACCTTTTTAGTTTTCCAATTTTGCCTTCGTAATTTCTTAACTAGAGCCACCAGTTTAGAATTAATTTCTTTATGAGATTTTCGCCCCTCACATTTCCCTTCTCCTTCTAATGTAAGAATACCATCCTTTTCATTTTGTATTCTTTTACGAGCTCTGTCATCAGCCATCTGTTCTATTGGATAAGGATCTATTCTTTTTTGCTTATATTGTTTTAATATCTCAGAGGGCATCATATTTTTCATCGTATATTTAGTTTTAAGCAAATAATATAAATTACACCCCTGTGGATCGAGAAAATCCAGATCCTCCAGTATATTCTCGATATCAACTTCCATGACTTGTAGATCTGCAAGAAAATCCTCTACTAAATCATCATATAGGTATAACCATTCTCCCCTTATTCTAAAACGTTTAAAATTTTCAAGAAACATTTTTTCTAATTCAACAAAATTAGAAGTAGGATATGACAGTCTCAACTTAAGCTTAAAAGGATTAGATGTTCGTAATTGTGATAATCTCTGGTCAGGATTTTTACTAATCCCTACCTTATAATAAGATTTGTCTATACTAGATCCTTCATTCAATTGTTGAATCAAATATACAAAAGAATCTTTAATTGAATTTTCTTTATCTTTTATAAGACTTGACTTATTTTTTGAAATATTCCTTAACTTTCGTCTACGTTTCTTTCTATTTGCAACATTCTGATCCATACTAGACCACCTTACTAAAATTGCCTACTTTGGCAAAAGTTATATTATTTTCAAATTTTTCATACAGTGCATCACCCTTATGCGAAATTACAAATACATTAGTATCCTGACCTACTGTCTGAATCAACTTCAAGAATTCCTCTGTACCTGTTGAATCCAAAGAACTATCAAAAACTTCATCCAGCACTAACAGATTAGTATTAGCACTATTTTTCATTTTAGCTATAGATCTCCACGTAAACAACAAGGACAGATCAATCCTCATCTTCTCGCCTTCACTGAAATTTTCATATGAAAATTCATCTCTGAACCTACTCTGTATCAACTCATTAAAATTTTCATCCAATGTAAACTTGAAATAAGAATCCATGGCATTCAAATAGCCATTAATAAGCTTATTCATCACAGGTAAATACTGCTTAATTATTCTAGTCTTAATACCTGTATCCTTCAACAGATTACTGGCCAAGCTCAAATAATCTCTATCCTTCAATAAGCGCTTTCTACTAGAATATAATTGCTCTCTTTCTTCTTTGAGGTTCTTTAGTTTCTCATCATCACCATAAGATTTCTTCTTGACCTTGTACAAATATTCAATTTCATCATTCAATTTTTTAACATAATCCTCTGATGAACTGTGCTTGTACCCCAAGGATGTTATATCCTTTTCTTTATCATTGATCACATCTTGGAATAATTCAATAGCTGCCAACTTGCCAGATAAATCTTCTAAATGATCATTCAATTCCCTCAATCCATTTTCTTTTGAATCCTTAACTGATTCCCTGTTATGTAATATCTCCACTCTATGATCTTCTTCGATATCCTGCTTACACACGGGGCAATTAGTATTATTGACAAAGAAATTTATATCTGATCCAATCTTCTCTATCATCGATTCTATACTAATTTTTATTTGCTGTAATTTACTTCTTTCAGATACCAAATTATCTCTATCCTTAATATTCTCGGATAAAGATTTAACCTCGGCCTGCAATGCCATTACCTTTAAATCGATATCAGACATTTCTTGATTTGTAGTCTCAATCAATTTTCTGATATCTACTATCTTATCAGAATTTATCTCTTTAACTTCTTGTATATACTTTCGTTGGACATCAATCTTTTCTAAATTCAGATTCAATATTTGATTATTATCAGATATATTGATTTTGTTCTCAGAGTATCTTTCTTTCAGTATTTGATTCATAATAGAAAAGATTTGAATGTCTAACAAATCTTCTATTACTTCACGCCTATGCGCAGCTGGCAATTTCATAAAAGGCAAAAAAGAGCTAGAACCAAGGAGGATTATTTGTGTAAAGCTCTTGAATGTCAATTTAAGAATCTGTTTCTCTAGCTTTTCCTGATAATCCTTAGCCTTTGAATCTTGATTGATTAATTCACCGTCTACATAAATCTCAAAAACGGTAGGTTTAATCCCACGTCGAACCAAATAATTTTTACTTCCAATTTTAAACTCAATTTCTACTAGGCATGCTTTATTATTGACAGAGTTTATTATCTGATTCTTATTGATTTTACGAAATGGCTTAGAAAATAATCCATAAGTCAATGCATCTAAAAATGTAGACTTGCCTGAACCATTTTCCCCTATAACCAATGTAGTAGCATGGCCATTGAGAGCCAATTCAGTAAAATTATTTCCTGTACTGAGGAAATTCTTCCATCTTATTTTTTCAAATTCTATCATAAAATTTCAACTGCTTCTGAGTACAGCTCCCTTAGTAAACCATCCAATACAGTTTTGTCCAAATCCACATTTAGATTAGAAACATATTTAGATAGTATGGTCAATGTATCTTCTGCTTCTGTGACTTCTTCATCTTCAGCTAAAAATATTTCAGTTTCATCCAAGATATTAGCACTGCTTGGATTGACAGAATACAACTTATCCAAAAAATTATCAAACAGATAGCTATCTGGCTTTTCTTTGACTACAACTTTTACATAGCTATCTTTATACTTTTCAAAATCAAATCTATCAATATCATACCAAACATCTTCATCGTATACAATTTTATGGAACAGTTGATGTGGATTTTCAATAAATTCTAGCTTACGAGTATCTGTATCAAAAATATAAAATCCTTTTTCACAATCATAGTCACTCCACATCAATTGATAGGGAGTACCAAGATATTCTACATTATCAGCTGAACTTTTATAATGAAAATGCCCACTATAAACTGTATCAAATTTATTAAATATATCTCGCTTCAGTCCAACCATAGAATGAATCCCTTTTTGTAGCAAATATCCTCTGATCTCCAAATGACCCATCAATACCTGAGCATCAGATTCTTCTATCCCATCCATTGATTCTTCATAGTTCTCTGAACAAATCCATGGCACAAAACACACTTTAAGGCCATCAAACTCAGTAGTAATCACATCTTCGTATGACCAGATGAAAGGGGCTTCCCCATACAACTCATTTATAGCATTAATCTGATTTGTGTTTTTATAGTAGACATCATGATTGCCAACTATTATATGTGTGGTAATACTTCGATCAAAGGCTGGTTGAATAAAACTCTTACGTAAATTATTCAGGGTTAAAAAATTAATTGTTTTCCGTCTATCAACTAGATCCCCTAAATGTATAATAGTTTTAATATCATGATCATCTATATATGGGAAAAATACATCAGAAAAAAATTTATTTAAATATTTTTGAAAAGTTTGATTATCATTTTTAATACCAAAATGTGTATCAGTCAATAATGCTATTTTCATTCTATAAATTTCTCCAAGCTATTTTCATTGGTTTTTGTTTGTTTTCGTTCTTCTATTTTTCGCTCAAAATCATTAATCAAATCGTCATCATAATAGACTTTGACACTTGAATCAGCCACATGCTCATAATTAGAAGTGAGTTTGTTTTTAATATAAGATTGCTTTTTTTCCTTTTCAATTCTTCTTAAAAATGCATAGTAAATAATCTGTGTAAAATAAGAGAATGGATTTTTAGATTTTTCTCCATCAAAATTTAGGCAATATCTTAAACAATTTTCTACACCATCCAGAATCATTTCTTCTTTGTAAGTATAATTGATAAAATTTGGCCTGTATGATAATCCATTTGCAATTTCCAAAAAACACTTAGCAATATATTCTGGTACTGGTGGCAAGTCCGCACTCCTAGCCACTAATTCCTTATATTCTACTATCTCTTGATAAAATTTCTTGTTGTCAACATAATCACTCTTCCCCATAAGACTCCCTCATTTATACTTCTATCATATCAGTGTTCTTACGAACCTCATAATCCATTTCAAATCCATTAATAGTAAACCCATCGTAATTTTTTCTAATCCGTATTTCATCAGCAATGATATTAACTATATGCTTTGGATCAGTATCAGTTTTACTACTGACCTTCAATTCAAAAATCAATTCTACAGTCAAATCATCAAATTCTAATTCCATAACCAACCCCTTTCAGCACTCCAATAGCAAATACCCAATTCACCTGCTATAAGTAAATGGATAACCATTAACATAAATACCATAAAAATAAATGAAAAGGCAATCATCTGAATCGATTCCGCCAATGCTATCCGAATCACAATAGGAGGAATTTTCCTATGGTAATTTAACAATTTGCTTATCATACTCTTGACCTCTTTACTCCATATTATACCATATCTGGACATCCAATGTCAAGGCTAAATTTAGCCTTGACAAACGCTAGCTGAATATGGTATAATAGATATGTCTTAAGCAAAAGAAGATCAAATGTCAAATTCAAATATGCTATATGTAAACTTTTCGCTATCATAAATCCTTAATCTTTCCAAGAAATGACGATAAGTATAATTCATCTTTTTCTTCAGTGTTAAATCATCAGCTATGTCAAAAAGATTAGCTGATATTTTATTATCAGTTTTTCTTAAAGCCCTACCTATAGATTGTAAATTTCTTATCCTAGATTTCGACGGACTAGCAAATACAATGTTATGCAGATTACGAATATTAACGCCGGTAGAATAAGTTCCATAGCTAGCCACAATAATTGATTCATTCTTTTTTTCAGTTGCCAACCTAATAACTTCTCTGTCATCAGCTGAAACTTTCCCATGTATAAAACTCACATCCTTTCCTAATTGCTTAAGCATTTCAAATAATGCTTCACCATGTTTCTCGACCATTTGGAATAATAGCAATGTATTACCCTTTAAGGTACTAACCATATCTACAATGAATTGATTTCTTTTTTCTGAAAGTATTAAAAAATTTAATTCATCTCTATATTCCAAATGACTAACCAACTCTCTTTCTTCATCTGAATATTTCAAAACTACACAATGAATTTTTAAATCTGATAGAGTTTTATTATCAATTAATTCTTTAGTGGTAGTAACCTTATAAACAGAACCAAATAGTCCTTCCAATACATACTGATGTACTTTAGATCCATCTAATGTACCAGTAGTTCCTATTCTGTATTCAGAGTTTGTACAATTTTCCAATATTCTTTTTAAGCTGCTAGCTTTATGCAAATGAGCTTCATCACCTACTACCATATCAAACTCTTTGAAAAAAGATTTATCCATTCTGAACAATGATTGCCATGTCGATATTAAAATAGGCTTATCTGTATCTTTTTCTTTTCCAGAATATAAAATATGGCAGTTCTTTTTAGCATCCCATCCATTGTAGGTTGAATATTCTATAAAATCTTTATACATTTGTTCTACTAAAGAAGTGGTAGGAACTATAATTAAAGTTCTCTTGTCCTTTAGGTATCTAGCTAATGCATAAATGATTAAAGATTTACCAGATGCAGTAGGTGATAGCAAGATGCATCTTTTATTATTCAAAGTATGCAACACTGCATCTGATTGATAATCTCTGAATTCTATTTTCTTGTTGTTGGAACATACGTTAAGAGAGGCTAAAAAAGATTTTATATCATCAGAATCAGGAAAGTTTGGTTTGAAATCATTTAGATTTTCAATATCATAATTTCTTTTTACTGCCCATGTAACCATTCTAGGCAATAGTCCACGATAGATAGTTTGATTTTGATGAGAAAATAAGCGAATTTTACCATCCCAACTTTTATTTCTGTAAGATGGCATGAACTTGTGTCCTGGCACTTCAAAGGTAAAATATTCTGACAGTTCTTTTAAAATGCCTCTATCAGAACCAACTTGGAGGAAAACTTCGTTCAATTTACGAAGCTTTAATATATCAGACAATGCCTTCCTTAAACTTCAACCAATCCATAGAATTTTTTATAGCCCAATTTCTGTCACTTACTATTTTACATACACTGCGAAGATAGTCAACTCTCTCTTTTGTGTAAGTAATTCGCTGCCTTAATTTAGACAAATCTTCATCTGAATCTATATACAGTTTTAAATCTCCCTTCAATACCTTTAAATCAAATGGAGTTTTGCTGTACACTTCAGGATCAGATTTTCCAAGATAGAAATGTGTCTTATCTTTTATCATCATGTTGTACTGTTCTTCTAGCTTTGCAAATTCCAAGCTAAAAGTAATCATCATTTTTAAATATTTGTGGTGTAGTAGTGGAGTTCGTAAACTTTCTTCTTCTAATCTTTCTTTGTCTATTATTTTTATATCTTTGTCTACTTCATTAAACAATTCTTGCACTAAATCACATCTCCTATAACATAATCTCTGAGTTGGAAGGATACATCAGAAGTAATTACTTCAATAGCATCTACTGAACTTTCAAAAGCAATACTGCTTAATGAAGTTGGGAATACATCTCTGAATGTTACTGACTTACTGGCGTTCATATTATTTGTTAGGATAGTTAAAGTTGCATCAGAATAGAGGCTTGTATTGCCGAAGATCGATTGCAATCTTTCTCTTTCTTCTCCTAAATCTTCTGTTGAGCTCATAGCTCTCAACCATTGAAAAATCTCCATGAAGTTTTTCATATCCTCATCTATAATAAAAGTCACATCCAAAGTTTCAAATTCAATTATAGTACCTGTTACTGGATAAGCTCTGGTTGGAGTTGTAACAGTAGATTCTGCAACTGTAATTCCTGGCAGATTTGCAGTTTGCAAAAAATAAGTAACATGTGGAAGTTTTTCTATCTGTAATCTAAAAGAAACAGAAGATAGTGTATTATAATTTTCTGGTAAGTTAGCTATAATGGCCATGAATCACCCCTATATTCTATATTTAGGCAACAAAAAAGGGCTCTTTATTTGAGCCCTTTCTTGCGGTAGCGACGAAATGCGATTACATTATATTCGTAACTTTGATTGTACGATAGAAATTGTTACCAGCTTCTTCTAAGAGGCCAGCATCTTGACTTACGGCTGCGAATGGATTAGCTACCAAACCGTATCGAGTTTTAAATCCGATTTTAGGTTGGAAACTAGTTTCACCAACAGCTTTAACCATTGACAACGGTACGTATGGACAATAGAAGATTCCAGCGTCATACGGTGATGTGCCTTTATAGCCAATAGTAACGTATTCATGAGTAGCTGAGAAATAAGGATCGACATAAACTTTATATCGGCCATTCAATGTACCAACAAAAGTGTTTCCAGTAATACCATCAGCAGCTAGTGCACCAGTACCAATATTACCACCAGCACCAGTATCTAAACTACCTGTCATTGACAGAGCAGCCACCACATCAGCTGAAGCTAGAATGATATTTCCACGGCCACGTCGAGTTTGAACAGCAATAGTATTAGCATCACGTTCAATAGCGAAATGCAACCCTTTGAATTTTTCCACTGACCAACGGCCATTAGAATCTGTATCCAAGTCAAAAGTACCTTGAGTAGCTGTACCAACTTGAGCACCATCAACTGCCACACCATTAACTGTACGAATTATTTCACGGTTGATTTCAGCTAAAATTTCAGTTGACAGAATATTAGCCAACTCAGCTTCAGCGTCCAGACCATGAACAGCCCTTAAATCTTGGGCCAATTCAGTAGTGTATTCAGCTTTCAATGCTCGACTTCTAGCTGTTACACTAGTTTTCTCAATCGAGAATGACATCTGACGGAATTGATTAGTACCTGTATCACCCAATGCTTCTAGTTCATTCGTGGTCATACCTTGATTAGTATCTCCAGCTGTTTGAACTCCGTTAGCTATAGCTGGATCAGCATAATAATCACCCGACGCCGCAAATGGATCAGTTTCAGCTGTATTAGCATTATCAACGCCTGGAACTTCAGTTGATTGTGGATTAGCGGATTGTCCAGTTTGAGCTTCGTTGAACAGTGCTTCATTGCCAACTGTAGTACCATCATCTTCTACATAGTTAGATTTCATGTAGAAAATAAGGCCAGTCGGGCCAGTCATCGGTTGAACACCAACCAAATCATAAGCGATTAGGTTAGGGGCCGAACGTCGAATTAGACTGATCATAATCGGATCATAACCAGCTTTACCAATACCATCGGCCGTACTACCACCAAAACCATCAACACCAGCAGCTGTACCACCAGTATTTGAGGTCGGGGCTGCTTCAGTCAATAGACCAGAACCCATTCCTACAGCGATTTCTTCTCTTGCAGCTTTCTCTTGATTTTCCAAGAGGATTGCTGTCACTTGTTTACGGTACGTATCCGTAATCTCAGGTAAAGCACTGTGTTCTAGTACAGGCTTCCACTTTTCAACTAATTGATTTGAAAATTCCATTTTCAATCTCCTTTATTCTATATTTATATTATTTTAAAACTCTGCTTAAAGCGTTTGTATAAGCTGTCATTGAATCTGATAAATTCTCATAATCCACTTCTTGGACTGTATCAGTTTCACTTACAGGTGAATTAACTTTCCCTTTAGGAAAATAACTCTCTTTTAAAGTTTGAACATTGGCTATAAATTCTTCATCATCGCCAGTGTAGTCCACTCCAGATGAAAGTTCCTTAACCTTGTCAATTTCAGTTTCTACTAAATCACCAGAAATTGATCGAATTAGATCATCTCGTTTAAGATCTCCGAGGCTTTCTTTCAATTCAATATTTTCTGTAAGTTTAGTTTCCAAATCAGCTTCTAGCTCTTGAACCTTGTTAGCCAATTCGCTTACAACATCAACTTTGGTTTCAGGAATATCAACATAATTTTCAGTAAATAGTTGTTTCAAACCTGTCATAAAGTTTTCTGATAATTCATTCTGAATACCAGATTCGACAGCAAGCTTGTTTTCTTCCATCCATTCTTCAACTACGTAATTTAGATACTTGTCTACTTCTTGAGCCATTTCTTCTTTTAGCTCACCACCACATTCAACCAAAAGTTCTTCAAGAAC
>Ga0208128_1000033_pt1 | contig 47785 bp, 46 predicted proteins | sample ETNtaG_35_FD_185758 | JGI IMG/M metagenome (GOLD analysis project Ga0208128, IMG submission 185758) | Marine microbial and viral communities from oxygen minimum zone, Eastern Pacific Ocean - ETNP201306PF51B (SPAdes) (version 2) | ecosystem: Environmental > Aquatic > Marine > Oceanic ... | reverse complement strand
CCACAGACCTGGGCGCTAAAACGTGAGGCGTTATGGATCCCTTTTTTCGGTTGGGGCCTCGCTGCAACAGATCCTATTGCGATTAACCGTTCCACCCGTGTGCGCGCACTCGATCAACTTTGTGAACAAGGTAAAATCAAGTTGGCTGAAGGCCGTTGGGTCGTGATTTTCCCAGAGGGGACACGTATACCGCCGGGTGAGCAAGGCCGTTATTTCCCAGGTGGGGCAATGCTGGCAGTCCGGGCCGGCGTACCCGTTATCCCCGTTGCACACAATGCCGGACAGTTCTGGGGCCGGCGAAGCTTTCTAAAATACCCGGGTACTATCACCGTTAGGGTCGGGCCTGCCATCGACACCCGGAACGTCAAGGCCCGTGAAGTCAACAAGGCAGCTGCGGCCTGGATCGAAGACACTATGCAGGACCTCTACCGCAACAATCCACCATCCCCGACAACGCCCTGAGTCCCCTTAACGGACATCCTCTGGAGATCAGGTTCGACACGCCGCTGGTGAGTCGCTCAGCACAGCGGTCAGGTTAGCAAAGTCTTCAGCGCTCAACATCTCCGGCCTAACCTGTGGGTCGATGCCGCAGACTGAAAATGCGTTTTCGGGTTGATAGTGCTTAAGGGCATTACGTACAGTTTTACGCCGCTGGGAAAACGCCGTTCTGACCAGCTCTGAGAACGCCTGCTCATCAACCACAGGACCGATTGGTCGGGGACGGGGAGTCAAACGGATCACCGTGGATTCGACCTGGGGAACCGGCGAAAATGATGTCGGATCGACGTTGAACAGGCTTTCAACGTTGCAGACGCGACCGATCATGACCGTGAGTCGCCCATAATCTCGTGAACCCGGTGCCGCTGCTAGGCGCTGCGCCACTTCTCGCTGCAACATAAACACCGCGCGGTCAATACAGTCCACCACACTCAGCAATCGGATCAGCAGTATAGAAGCGATGTTGTAGGGCAGGTTACCGACCAGAACCAAGCTACCCCCCAGTGGAGGGACCAGTGCTCGAAAATCAAAGGTCAGCACATCCTGCTGATGAACCGTCACCCGACTTTCATCATCGTAGGATTCATCCAGGATCCTGGCGAGATCACGGTCCAGCTCAACCAGATGAAGTAACCGGCAGCGTGCTAACAACGATGTCGTGAGTGCGCCCCGGCCCGGCCCGATCTCGACCAGCGTTTCTTCTGAGCCGATCCTGACACTTTCCACAATTCGGGCGATGACCCCGCGGTCGTGCAGAAAGTGTTGGCCGAATCGCTTGCGCGGTCGCAGTCGATCACCGTGATCAGTCGGCACGAGTCATCCATTTGGCCCATCTGAGCGCAGCCTTCAAGCTGGAAACCTGCGCTGTGCCGGTGCCGGCCAAGTCCAGTGCCGTGCCGTGATCCACAGACGTCCTAACGATCGGCAAACCCAGCGTAACATTCACGACATCACCGAACCCATGGTGCTTGATGACGGGCAGCCCCTGATCGTGATACATGGCGACAACTGCATCCAGTGTTTCGAGTTGGCGGTCTGTAAATGCGGTATCTGCCGGCAGTGGCCCCACCAGCTCGAAACCCTCCGCACGCAGTGTCTCGAGCACTGGTGTAATAACGTGAATCTCCTCCATCCCCAAGTGTCCGTCTTCACCAGCATGAGGATTCAGCCCGCACACACCAAGGACCGGGCGCGTGATTCCGAACCGGCGCTCAAGGTCAGCGACCACCGTGCGCAACACTCTTTCCAGCCGGTCTGCTGTTACGGCAACCGGAACCTCCGCCAGAGGCAGGTGTATCGTCACCAGCACTACTCTTAGTGTATCTGTTGCCAGCATCATCACGGGCTGTTCAGTACCACAACGTTGTGCAATGAATTCAGTGTGGCCAGAAAAAACGTGGCCGGCATCGTTGATTACGCCTTTATGAACCGGGCAGGTCACCATCGCTCGGTAATCGCCGGCTAAGCATCCATCCACCGCACGTGCCACGGTCTCAATCACATAGGGCACATTGGCTTGATCCAGCTGACCGGGCAAACTACTCGTGCGCAATGCAACCTGTTCAACACGCGCCGTAGCGCCACGACCTGCAACACCCGAGTCAGTCAGAGCCAGTTCGAGCCCGATCTCTGCCGCCCGCTGCAACAGCAGTTCGCTGTCTCCCAACACAACCAAAGGCACAGCGCAGGAATCCTGCAACAACTGGACAATCAATTCCGGGCCGATGCCAGCCGGTTCGCCCGTAGTGACAACAATCGGACCGTTGGAAATTTGACCATTACTGTTCATCAGGGTTACTCATCCAGTAGGCCAACGTTTTGTAAGGCGTGTCCAGGTTTTGAGTCCAGGCAACGACCGCCATTTTATCCGTCGGGCGATTCTGACTGAGCTTATGGTGAGTACGCGCTCGAGCGGGTTCAAAGCATATGCCAAAAACAGCTTTCGACAACTGTTCGATGTAATCCGAAGGTGCGTCGCTTAGCCGCCAGTCAGATCCCTGGCTACGCTCAAACTGATCAACCTGGTGTTCCAAAAGGGCTAACAGGTTCTGGTCCGGAACCTTTTTAAGCGTGCCGAAAAACTGTGCGGCCACATAATTCCAGGTCGGTACAACTTTACCGCTTTTCGGTTTCTCCGCGTAAATTGACGGCGACACATAGCCATCGGCAGCCTGAAAAACCAACCGGCAATGAAGCGACCCCTGCATGAGCAGCTCGTAGAGTGGATTAGTCTTAACCAGGTGCCCTTCCAATAAGACCTTACCGGCCCGCCGAACGATGACAAGGGGTGCAAATACTGCATCACACAACGTGCCGTCTTCAGGCTGAATACAGGCAAACTTAACCTTTTCAGCCACGTCAAAGGCGCGCTCCGGGTTGTCATCGGAAAACAGCTCTGGTGGGTAGTGTCTTGCGGTCACTGCGAATACAGGCGCGGCACAGGTGGGTTATTCGATGGTAACGAAATGATGGGGTTCGATCGTAAGTTGATGCATTAGTTATTTCTCTGGCATATTTTTTCGGTTTCTGTCTTCCGGTAAGCCTTGCATCCTTAATTCATCTATCGGGTCTGTTTATACGAAACGACCGCCCCGCATTCTTATCAACTTCTATGACCCTATTCCAATCCATCACCCCTCGTCTCCGATTTGCATATTCTATTCCATCATTCACCCAACCCATCTTAACCAGTATGTCTAATCACATCTGCAAATTACTCATCAAATTAGCGAGTCGTTTCGGGCTTGTAGAAAAATAGCGTGCCGTTGTCTGGATACTGGAATGACCCATCAGCAGCTTCACGCAATTGATATCGGCACCTTGCTCTATCAGGGTGGTTGCGAACTTTCTGCGACCACTGTGACTACTTGCATTTCTAAATCCGGCATCGTCATAGATGCGTTTGATTAGATGGGCCATAGAGTTGGGTGAGAAGAAACGACCCTTCTGGGACTTGAATAACGGACCGGATGGTTCAACGAACCGACTACGCACTTTCGACTGATTACTAATGTGTTGCTCTATCGCCGAGACCACTTTGGGGTGCGTCAGTGGCATATCACGGTGTTTATTGCCCTTTGTGTGGTCTCCGACCAACCGCAAGGTATCGACCACCTTTCCACCGATCCAGACATCAATAACCTTCAGAGACGCAAGCTCCTGACTGCGAAGACCGCATAGGTGCGACAGGACGATGATCAGGTAATTTCTGGATGCGTGTGTATGACCAGAACCCAAAATCGTCTTTAAGACGATCTGTAGTTGTTCGTCGGTCAAAACAGCCGCCAATCCAGTTTTCCCCGCTCTGCTCACCTTCAATCCTCTCCTCAGTTACAACATAATATCATGTATTACAACTATTATATGTGATTTATCAGTAAACGAAAAGCCTTTTCTGGATATTTAACCCATAAAATGAACTACTTACGAAAATACAACATTTAGTCCTAAATTTATGTCTTAATGGCAGAAATGGGTAAGAAAGGAAAATCGACGGAAAAACGAGAGGTTGAGGCTCTTTTAGGTGTTATCTACTTGCAAATTAAGAACTATCCCACTCCCATCGCGGGATGTGACGAACAATTCAATTTTCTACTTGCGGAACGGGACCGACTACGGGATGAGTTAGAACAACTTAAACGGTCCTTATAATTTAGGTGGTTTGTTCGGGTTCTATCCACGAACCGGAGGGCAAAGTTAGATAGTTTTGGTGGGTATTTCTTGTTTAATCGTGCATCTCGTAGGTTTTTCTTCTTCACGATGGAGTGTGCGTGTGACCCGTGAAACATCTTACCTCGTGGAGTCTTGTAATCGTTCTGGTTCAACCATTCTGCGATCTGCTGGTAATTCCCACCCCTTCTCACGCAAATCGTCGATGGTGACGAATAGGAACTGTTGGTATTCGGTATAGGGTGCGACCCAGAGATGGGTAGCACGAACAGAAAGGACAAAAGTTAGGTAAATCTCAGTGTTTTGAGGGTTTCTCTTACTATCTAACCAAACTACTCCACCGTGACGGACTTCGCGAGGTTGCGAGGCTTATCCACATCCGTGCCCTTGATTAAAGCCGCATGGTAGGCCAACAACTGCATCGGTAATGTAAACACAATGGGGGCCACTGCGCTGTCCACCTGGGCCACATGAATCAGGTCAAGATCTTCGTCGCGCTTGAAATCGGTTTCGGGATCAGCAAAAACGAATAACCGCCCGCCGCGGGCCCGCACTTCAGCCAGGTTCGATTTCAGCTTCTCCAGCATCGTGTCGTTCGGCGCGACTGCGACAACCGGAATCTGCTCATCGACCAAAGCAAGCGGACCATGCTTGAGCTCCCCCGCAGGGTAGGCTTCGGCGTGAATATAGGAAATCTCTTTGAGTTTCAGCGCCCCTTCCAGAGCGATTGGGTAATGTGCCCCGCGGGCCAGAAACAACGCGTGTGCCTTGTTGCCGAATGCTTTCGCCATCCGGGCAATTTCGCCCTCGATTTCCAGAACTTTTTCCAACGCACTTGGTAACGATCTCAATTGTTTGACCACATGTGCTTCAAAGCCTGCGTCGAAACCATGGCGCCGCGAAAGTACCAGCGCCAGCATCATCAACCCAGTCATGGCGGCTGTGAAGGTCTTGGTGGATGCAACGCCGATCTCAGGGCCTGAATGTGTCATGAAACTCAAATCCGACTCCCGCACGAGAGAGGATTCAGGCGTATTACACACCACCAACGAGCCCACAATTCCCTGACGCTGGGCTTCTACCAATGCGGCGAGGGTATCTGCTGTTTCACCTGATTGAGAGATCGTCACAAGGAGTGTTCCACCGCGTGGTGCATGGCGTCGATAGCGGTACTCACTGCCTACTTCCACTTCACAAGGCACGCCGACATATTCAAACCAGTGTTTGGCGACGAGTCCAGCGTGATAACTCGTGCCACTGGCAATGATTTGCACCTGTTGCGTCTGATCGAAAATGTTCATCGCCTGCTGGCCGAAAGCCTGTTCAAGGACACGATCTCCGGCCAGGCGACCTTCAAGCACGTCCGCAATAGCTCGGGGTTGTTCATGGATCTCTTTGTGCATGTAATGAGAAAACTCGCCCAGTTCGATGTCGCTACCAGACTGGCTGCTTTCCCGCACAAGCCGCTCTACGGAATTGCCGAGTGCATCACGAATCGTGCAAGTACCGTTTCGAATATCGGCAATGTCACCGTTCTCCATCACGATGTACCGGCGAGTCACTGAAAGCAGGGCGGCTATGTCGGACGCGATGAAAAACTCATCTTCGCCCAATCCTATGATCAGTGGTGGTCCCTGACGAGCGGCGATCATACGGCCTGGTTCCCCAGCCTGAACAACCCCTAGGGCAAAACTACCCTCTAGCTCTTGAACCGTGTTGCGGACCGCTTCTGCAAGATCCTGACCCGTGTTCAGGTGCATGTAGATCTGATGCACCACTACTTCTGTATCGGTTTCGGAAGTGAAAATCAAGCCGTGATCCGTCTGCACCTGCCGCAGTTCGTCGTGGTTCTCGACTATGCCGTTACAGACCAGCGCCAGCGTGTCTTGGCAAATGTGTGGGTGTGCGTTTGGTTCGGTAACAGCACCGTGAGTCGCCCAGCGTGTGTGAGCAAGTCCTGTTGAGCCGGAGAGATTTCTCTGTGACAGGGCCTGCTCCAGCATTTCAACTTTTCCAACTGCCCGTGAACGATCGAACCCACCCGCATCGTTGATAACCACGACACCGGCGGAATCGTAGCCACGGTATTCCAGTCGCTGTAACCCCTTCAGCAAAAATGGCGTTACATCAACCCGTGAAACCGCTCCGACTATTCCGCACATTTTGAGACCGACCGCATGTTGATAATTTGAAGTTGTCCAGCTAGGTAATTTTCAACTACTTTACTCGATCCTTTTTCTGTGGTCTTTGCCAATTATCCCGCGTGACTTGCTTGCTCCGGCTCAACGTAAGTTTCCCGGCCGGCGCGTTGCCCGTCAGTGTTGATCCGGCACCTATGGTTGCTCCAGGTCCAATCTCTACCGGCGCCACCAACTGACTATCGGAACCAATAAAAGCATCGTCGCCGATCAGGGTCTTGTGTTTATTGGCACCGTCATAGTTGCAGGTAATCACGCCCGCACCAATATTCACGTTTCGTCCGACCTCAGCATCACCAACGTAAGCCAGGTGGTTAGCTTTAGACCCCTCACCCATACGGGTTTCCTTGAGTTCTACGAAATTTCCGACGCGAGCCCGCGCCGCCAGCTCGGTACCGCTGCGTAACCGGGCAAACGGGCCGATGCGACAGTCCGAACCAACCTTAGCGCCTTCAATCACACTATTCGGATTGACGGTAACGCCATCGCCTAATTCGCTGTCCAGTACAGTACAGTTAGCGCCAATCGTGACATCGTTACCTAAAACAACGTGCCCTACCAGCAGCACGTTGACATCGATCATACAGTCGGTACCGAACTCCATCGTGCCACGCAAATCGAATCGTGTCGGGTCCCGTAAACACAATCCCGCGTGCATCAATTCTTCAGCCTGACGTGCCTGGTAACCGCGCTCTAACCGTGCCAGCTGCTGGGGTGTATTGACACCGCTGACTTCGTCAACATCTGTCGTCGTGTGCGTCAGGACAGGCGTGCCGCTCTCGACCGCGAGGCTGACGGCGTCGGTGAGATAATACTCACCCTGGTCATTTTCGTTACCAATTCGCTCCAGCAGTCGGCTTAAAACTGTCGCGGGCGCAGCGATAAACCCTGTGTTGACTTCGCAGATTGCTTTTTCATCTTCGTCGGCATCTCGCTCCTCTACGATGCGCGCGACGGAACCGTCGCGCCCCCTGACCACACGGCCATAACCGCTGGGGTCCGGTACTTGTGCTGTCAGTACAACCAGGTTCCTGCCTGCGACTGCGGCCATGAGTGACGCCAGGGTAGACTGTTTGATCAGTGGCACATCACCGTAAAGCACCAGAACGTCGGATTCCGGATTCACTGTCGGCAGTGCCTGCAATACGGCATGGGCTGTTCCCAGTTGTTGATCCTGACAAACCCAGTTCACACCGGATAATTGCTGAACCGCACGCTGTAAAACACCTTCGTTATGCCCATGAACCACGTGTATGTGAGAGGCCTGTAACCCTGCTGCGACGGTCATTACATGGCTGAACAAGGATTGACCAGCGAGGTCCTGCATAACCTTAGGTTCGCGCGATTGCATGCGCGCGCCTTTGCCTGCTGCAAGCACAATCACTTCGAAGGTCATAATAGGGATATTACTGTAAACAGCTGGCGCATACAGTCACCTTAGCAGTGGTTTGCGGCTCAGTGAAAAAACTGCTGGGCCTGCTCGCCGATATCTTCAGCTGTTGCGTACCGGATATCGGCAACACGTACTGTGAAGGTTACATCCTGACCGGCCAACGGGTGATTTGCATCGACGGTAATCTTACCGTCGTTGATATCGGTGACGATAAAATGCAGCACCTCGCCTTGGTCATTCTCAGCATCCCCCTCGGCACCGACAAAATGCAACTCTTCAGGCGTATTCTCAAGCTCATCGAAGTAGATCAGATCCGGATCATGATCACCAAACGCTTCAGAAGCTGTCAGAAATACATCGACCTGTTCTCCTTTGCCCAAACCCTCCAAGGCGGTTTCGACTTGTGGAAACAACGGGCTGCTGCTAACGCCATGCACATAGGAAACCGGCAGATCGGTGTACTCCACGATCGAACCGCTGCTGTCTCTTATCGTATAAACGATTGAGACAAACTTGTTTTCAGTAACCAGTAAAGAAGACATCTTAAACGACAGCCACCTGATCGGTGGCTGTTTTCAGGCACGGCCGCGAAGTTTCTGAATGGCACGGAGTTGGGCGGCTGCTTGTATCAGTTCCGCCTTAGCCTTCGCCAACTCCAGTTCACCACCACGGTCAGCCAATGCCTGTTCGGCTCTACGCTGTGCTTCCAGCGCTGCGGCTTCGTCAAGGTCATTGGCTCTGAGCGCCGTATCCGAAAGTACAGTCACTACATGGCCCTGGACCTCCAGCATGCCACCGGAAATAAAGAAAAACTGCTCTTCCCCAGATTCTTGCTGTATTCGGATCTCGCCAGGCTTAAGGCGAGTCAGCAGTGGGGCGTGTTGTGGCGCAATGCCGATTTCACCCATCTCGGCAGGCGCAAACACCATGGTGCCTTCTCCGGACCATACATCTTGCTCGGCGCTAACGATATCAACTCTGATGGTATTGGCCATATGCAGGGATCTGCCCTTAATCAGGTGACGGTTTTTGCCTTCTCAACAGCTTCTTCGATTCCACCCACCATATAGAACGCTTGTTCTGGCAGGTCGTCATAGTCACCGTCGACGATACCCTGAAACGCGCGGATGGTGTCTTTTAGGGTCACGAACTTACCCGGTGATCCGGTAAAAGTCTCGGCCACAAAGAATGGTTGGGACAAAAAGCGCTGAATCTTACGGGCACGGCCGACGCTCAGCTTATCCTCTTCAGACAGCTCATCCATACCGAGGATAGCGATAATGTCGCGCAGTTCTTTGTAGCGCTGCAGTGTGCCCTGAACCGCTCGAGCGGTATCGTAATGTTCCTGACCGACCACCAGGGGATCCAGCTGTCGACTGGTCGAATCGAGCGGATCAACCGCGGGATAGATACCAAGCTCTGCCACCTGTCTTGACAGCACCAAGGTGGCATCCAAATGAGCAAATGTTGTCGCCGGTGATGGATCCGTCAGGTCGTCCGCGGGCACGTAGACGGCCTGGAACGAGGTAATCGAGCCCGTGCGGGTTGAGGTGATCCGCTCCTGGAGAATACCCATCTCGGCAGCCAGTGTTGGTTGATAGCCCACTGCAGAAGGCATCCTGCCAAGCAGCGCAGATACTTCGGTACCCGCCAGCGTGTAGCGGTAAATGTTGTCGACAAAAAGTAGCACGTCACGGCCTTCCTCACGAAAATGCTCCGCTATGGTGAGCCCGGTCAGGCCCACGCGAAGTCGGTTACCCGGCGGTTCGTTCATCTGGCCAAAGACCATCGACACCTTGTCCAGCACACCGGATTCTTTCATCTCGTGGAAGAAATCATTCCCTTCACGGGTGCGCTCACCGACTCCCGCAAAAACTGACAGGCCGGAATGTTCTTTAGCGATGTTGTTAATCAACTCCATGATCGTTACTGTTTTACCCACGCCAGCACCGCCAAACAATCCGATCTTGCCGCCTTTGGCGATCGGCATGATCAGATCGATGACCTTGATGCCGGTTTCAAGAATCTCGACGCTGGGCGCCTGGTCGGCATAAGCCGGAGCCTTGCGGTGGATGGGTAGGGCATGGGGTGATTCAACCGGGCCACCTTCATCGACGGGCCTACCCAGCACGTCGAGAATACGGCCCAGGGTTGCTTCACCGACGGGCACTGTGATCGGTGCCCCGGTGTTAGTGACTTCGATTCCGCGCTTCAGGCCATCGCTGGATCCCATTGCAATAGTCCGAACCACCCCATCCCCCAGCTGCTGCTGGACCTCAAGGGTCAGGCCGGTTTCCGAGACCGCCAGTGCATCATAGATCTTGGGAACGGATTCCCTTGGAAACTCGACGTCCACGACTGCGCCGATAATCTCTACAATGTTTCCGTTACTCATAGTGTCTTCCTCATTAAAACTGGTCGGTTTTTTGTGGGTTCTATCAGACAGCCGCCGCTCCGCCGACGATCTCTGAAATTTCTTGGGTAATCGAAGCCTGACGCGCCTTGTTGTAGACCAATTGCAGCTCGTCAATCAGGTCGCCCGCATTGTCCGATGCCGATTTCATCGCCACCATTCGGGCCGCCATTTCACAGGCAATGTTTTCAACCACGCCCTGATAAACCAATGATTCGATATAACGCGTCATCAGGGCATCGATCACATCCTTCGCGTCTGGTTCATAGAGATAGTCCCAATGATGGGACAAGGTCTCGTCCGGCTGTTCGGCATGAATTGGTACCAGCTGTTCCAGCTGAGGTGTCTGCGACATGGTCGATTGAAAGTGGTTATGTACCAGGTACAACCGATCTATGCGGTTGTCAGTATAGGCATCCAGCATAACCTTGACCGGGCCTATCAGGTCGTCCAGATGCGGGGTATCCCCCAGCCGTGTCGCCTCTGAAACAATGTTGGCGCCTACCCGGTTGAAAAACTGAAGCCCCTTAGAACCGATCGTCGTCAGGTCAATCTCAGCGCTCTGCGATTGCCATTCGGTCAGCGCATTCACAACGTCCCGGAACAAGTTGATGTTGAGACCGCCGCAAAGGCCCCGGTCGCTGGATACGATGATGAAACCAACGCGCTTGGCGGGGCGTTCCAACGTAAAACTGTGTTTGTATTCCAGGTTGGCCTGCGATACATGAGCGATCACGTTGCGCATTTTCTGCGCATAGGGTCGAGCCTGGTACATGCGTTCCTGAGCACGGCGCATTTTGCTGGCCGCGACCATTTCCATCGCTTTGGTGATCTTCTGAGTATTCTGGATACTCTTGATCTTGGTCCGAATTTCTTTTCCGCCAGCCATTTCCTGTTATCTTGCCGAAATCTTTGTGGACAGGTCCGTTACCAACTGCCGTTGGTCTTAAAGTCCTTCAGGGCCGCGTGAAGCTTTTCAGCGACATCATCGTCATAAACCTGGTCGCGATTCAGGGCCTCGATCAGGTCTGACTGCTGGCTCTTCATATGGCTTTGCATCGCTTGTTCGAAGTCCACAACCTTGTTGACTTCAATATCATCAAGATAACCTTCGTTCACTGCAAACAAGCTCACGCCCATCTCCGCCACTGACATGGTTGAATACTGCTTCTGCTTCATCATCTCGGTCGCTCGTTCACCCCTTTCCAGCTGACGACGTGTTGCTTCATCCAGGTCAGAGGCAAACTGGGAAAACGCAGCCAGTTCCCGATATTGCGCGAGCGCGAGCCGAATCCCACCGCCCAGCTTCTTGATCAACGCGCATTGTGCTGCACCGCCGACTCTAGAGACCGACAACCCGGCATTGATGGCTGGACGTATGCCTGCGTTGAAAAGATCGGTTTCCAAAAAAATCTGCCCATCGGTAATGGAGATGACGTTGGTGGGTACGAAGGCCGAGACGTCCCCGGCTTGCGTCTCGATTATCGGCAGTGCCGTCAAAGATCCGGTCTGTCCCTTGACTTGCCCGTTTGTCAGCTTTTCCACTTCATCGGTGTTGATCCGGGCAGCTCGCTCCAGCAGTCTTGAGTGAAGATAAAACACATCGCCAGGATAAGCTTCTCGACCCGGTGGACGGCGCAACAACAGACTCACCTGTCTATAAGCCCAGGCTTGCTTGGTCAGATCGTCATAAATGATGAGGGCATCCTCACCTTTGTCTCGGAAATATTCCCCCATGGCACAGCCGGAGTAGGGTGCGATGTATTGCATCGCCGCCGACTCAGCTGCTGAAGCACAAACCACAATGGTGTGTGCCATAGCGCCGTGTTCTTCAAGCTTGTTCACAACGTTCGCCACCGACGATGCTTTTTGTCCGATGGCGACATAAATGCATTTGATCCCGGCGCCTTTCTGATTGATGATCGTATCAATCGCTACCGCGGTTTTCCCGGTCTGTCGGTCGCCGATGATCAGTTCGCGCTGACCGCGACCAACTGGAACCATGGCATCGATTGATTTAAGGCCCGTCTGTACCGGTTCTGAGACAGACTGACGGCTGATCACCCCCGGCGCCACCTTTTCGATTGGCGATGTCTGCGCTGTGTCAATACTGCCTTTGCCATCAATCGGTGCGCCGAGCGAATCCACAACCCGGCCGAGCAGTTCATCTCCGACCGGCACTTCTAGGATTCGGCCAGTACATTTGACGGTATCGCCCTCGACAATGTGCTCGTAGTCTCCGAGCACAACCGCGCCGACCGAATCTTGTTCAAGATTAAGCGCAAGACCGAATGTATCGTTTGGAAACTCCAACATTTCACCCTGCATGGCGTCTGCCAGGCCATGAATACGCGAAATGCCGTCTGTCAAACTCACCACGGTACCTTCTGTGCGAGCTTCGGCACTGGCATCGAAATCCTTGATCCGCTCCTTAATCAGTTCACTGATTTCGGAGGGGTTTAGCTGCATGGACATACCTGAATTCCTCTCAGTAGCTCCGTTTATGGCCGATTAGCCGCTGATAGCGGTGGCCAGTTTCTCGAGTCGGGCCCGTATCGAGCCGTCTATCACCAGATCCCCGGCGCGTACCACTGCACCGCCCAGGAGTTCCTCATTTGTTCGTACTGTCAGTTCGACTCGGCGCCCCATGCGCTGACTAAGGGCCTCGGCGATTCGTTGCTGCTGGCTATCACTGACGGGCAGGGCGGTTTCCAGTTCGGCCTGAACAGTCTGCTCAGCCTCGGCGCGTAAGCGTTCGTACTGTTCTGCTATCGCAGGTAGCACATGCAAGCGCCGATTCTGTGCCAGTAACCGCACCAGATTCTTAGCATTCCCGTCGACCTGGTCAGCACATATGTCCGTAAATACCCCGGCAAGGGCTTGCTTTGACACCCTTGGGTTATTAAACAGAGGGCCAATATTCGGGTCAGCTGCCACCGTTGCGAGCCATTCAAGTCGCTCGGACCATACCGAATAGTCGGCATCGGTCTTGGCGAGTTCGAAAACAGCCCGCGCATACGGTCTTGCAATGTTTGAAAGTTCGGCCAAGAAGTGGGTCCTATAGCGACTAGATGTTGTTGGGTTCTAGAGTTCTTGGGTAAGTTCGTCGATGAGCTGAGAATGAGCCTTTTCATCGACTTCTCGGCTCAGTATCTGCCCGGCACCGGCAACCACCAATGTAGCGAGTTGTGCTCGCAAAGTTTCGCGCGCCTGATTGACTTCCTTATCGATCTCGCCCCGGGCGGCAGTGAGAATGCGGTCTCCTTCGCCACGTGCAGTGGTCTTGGCTTCCTCGACCATTTCTGTCTCGCGTCGTTCTGCTCTGCGTATGATTTCCTGCGCCTGGCCCTTGGCTTCTTCAAGCACCTCTGCAGCATGTTCTTTCGCCCGTGCTTTCTCACGCTGCCCTTCATCAGCCGCGGCAAGGCCGTCAGCGATCCGGGTTTTGCGCTCGTTTAGCGCTGAGATAATAGGCGGCCAAACAAACTTCATGCAAAACCAGACGAAAACTGCAAAGGCAATGGTCTGCCCGATCAGTGTCAAGTTGATATTCATAACCTGTTTCCGTCCAAAAAAGCCGGGGTATTAACCGCCCACCACAGCGAACATGATGTAGAGCGCAATTGCCACACCGATAATTGGGATGGCATCTACCAGCCCCATAACAATGAAGAACTGGGTCCTGAGCATCGGCAGCAGTTCTGGCTGTCGGGCAATGCCCTCCAGGAATCTTGCGCCGAGCACGCCCACACCGACACCAACACCCACACCGGCCAGCCCGAGCAGAACCGAGCCGGCAACGTAGAGTAAAGCAGTTTCCATGAGTTTCTCCTATTTAGAAAAGTCAGCTTGATATCAATAATTCTTTCGCCTGATGTTGGGTCACTCAGTGGTGGCTGTGCGCCATTTCGAGATAAACAATAGTCAGGGTCATAAATATAAACGCCTGCAGTAACACGATCAGGATATGAAAAATAGCCCATCCCAGTTGCAAAACGCCACCCACCACAGCAAACGCCAGCCCTCCTGAGAACAGCAGGGCGATCAAAATAAATATCATCTCACCAGCAAAAAGATTGCCAAAAAGCCGCAAAGATAGTGATATTGGCTTTGCAACCAGGCTGACAAACTCTAAGAAAAAATTAATCGGCAACAGAATGATTTTTAGTATCGGGTTGGTGGCCTGGAACGGCTGCATCGTCAGTTCGGCAGCAAATCCCATCGGGCCTTTTACCTTGATGCTGTAATAAAGCGTCAGCAGAAAAACACCTAGCGCCATACCAAAAGTTGCGTTGGGGTCTGTCGTGGGCACGACTTTCATGTATTCGATGCCCATCAGATGTGCGATCTGTGGAATCCAGTCAACTGGCACCAGATCCATTAAATTCATCATTAAAATCCAAACGAAAAGTGTCAGCGATAACGGCGCAATAAGATCATTCTTCCCAGAAAAAGAGCCGCGCACATTATCGTCGATGAAATCAATAACCCACTCGACAAAATTCAACCAACCGCTCGGGGTATCCGCTGTTGCCTTGCGGGCCGCCTTGCCGAATAACCAGAGGAAGAGTGCACCCAATACCACTGACCAAAACATTGTGTCGAGGTGAATGGCCCAGAAGCCCATTTCTCTGGCTTCGGCAGCGCTATGCGCTAATCCCCATGTACCGTCCGGATGCTGGCCATAGGCCAGATTCTGTAGGTGATGCTTGATATAGCCGGTGGTTGTCAGGCTGTCGCTGGACATTGCAGTTTAAATCTGTCTTCCCACTTGTTCCGGTAACTCAACCGTATGTGTCGCCGCTGCAACCACAGACGCGAGGGTCACCGAGACCAACCCGCCCAGAAAGGCAGCAAAGTTCAAATCTTCAAGGGCTATAAAAGCACACCCGCAAAGTACGCCGATGATGACGAGTTTGCCAAATTCTGCCCGGTAAAGCTCGAACATCGCAACAGATCCATTCTTCGAGCGACTACCGGCAAACACTCGCCAAGCCGCATACCCATTCCCTGCCACACCGATTCCCGCACCAAGCAAGGCCGAGTGCAAAAGATTCGGTCCGAACAGCCAGAGAGCGAGCGCCAGTAGCGCCGTAACCCCGCACTGTGCTACCAATACCCGTCTTAACATGTTCTCGCCCAGCACGCAGTCTATCGTCTCATCGCCTCGATCATGCTGTCTTACGATGACCAATACGCGAGATAAACGCTCCGTCGCTGATACAAAAACGAGACCGGCACACCGCCACAGGGGCCGGGCAGTATAGGTGAGCGCCCAAATACGGTCAACACGCGCCTGGGTTCTTCAGAATTTGTCCTACGGCGTTCGCCACGGCCCCGAGTTTATGGACATCTTCCCTAACCCCACCGCCTGCGCTCTACCAGTGCTCCGACGGACTGGATGTTGGATTTCATCAGCTCGTCCCGAAGATCTCATGTGCTCACAAATTTTAGCGTGTTGTACGAGCGACTAAAGCTCGCTGATCCCTGTGCCTGCCGCGGGCGTTTAAAGTACAGCTAGCCGATACCACACCATGGCTGTGATAGAATTTTTTAGCTTTCTCAATCACCACCTACCAAACAATGGACATCGAGCTCGCCCGCTTCAACATGATTGAACAGCAGATTCGCCCGTGGGAGGTGCTGGACCCCGGGCTATTGGGATTGCTAAAGAAACTGCCCCGCGAGCTGTTTGTGCCCCCACAAGATCGGGATTTGGCGTTTGCTGACCTAAATCTGCCGATCAGCCACGGTGAGTGTATGATGCAGCCCAAGGTTGAAGCCCGTTTGGCCCAGGCCCTAGCATTAACCTCTACCGATCGGGTCCTCGAGGTTGGTACCGGCACTGGCTACCTGACTGCTCTTTTAGCCAGTTGTTGCGCCCAGGTTACCAGCATCGATATTCATGGTGACTTTTTGAAACCCGCTTCAGCCCGGTTGGAAAGCCTGGGTATCGTCAACGCAACCTTCGTAGAAGGAGACGCGGCTGAAGATTGGGTGGACGACGACGGTTGGGACGCTATTATCCTCACTGGTTCGGTGCCCGTTCCGCCCCATGCCCACCGCAATCGTCTGTCGGCTGGTGGGCGGCTGGTCGCAATTGTTGGTCAGTCGCCGGTCATGGAGGCTATGCTCTATAGCCGCAGCGATGATGGAGAATCGACTGAACTCTCTCTTTTTGACACCAGCTTACCGCCCCTGATTAATGTCCGGACCCCTTCGGCATTTACTTTCTGACTTAGAATTTACGCCGGAGTGAAAACCAATATGATTAAAGCGTTCCTTCGCACCATAGTTATTCTGATCGGCTCGGGCAGCACGTGGGTTTCAGCCCAGAATCAGTACACAGTGCAGCCTGGAGACACGGCGTGCGAAATCGCGGAACGGTTCGAGGTGCGCTGCGCAGACCTAATGGCGCTAAACGGTTTGGATGAAAACGACATAATCTACCCCGGCCAGTCCCTTAAGATTACCAGCGAACCAGAGGTCGAATCCGACACAGAAGAAAGTCAGGCCCAGGCAGCCACTGTCGCTACAGACACCCCAGACACCACTGATAGTGAAACTCTATCGCAAGCCGACGCTGACACGGCCGCTGATTCAGCGACAACGGTCGTTGTCGCTTCTTCGAACTCGGCCACCAGCGGCATCGACCTACTGACCATATATCATCTGGCGTGGTCCAGCGATCCCGAATTCGCAGCACAAACCCACCGGCGTGAAGCTGGGCAAGAAGCGATTCCTCAGGCCCAAGCTGCCTTCCGCCCACAACTATCTGCGTCAAGCAGCTACACACTCAGCTCCAAGGATTCGACCAATCAGGCGACATCAACCACAGTGTCGCTCAAGCAATCGATATACGATCGTTCGAGTCGACTGCTGATCCAACAAGCCCGCCTGCAGACTAATGCGGCGAACATTAACTACCAAATAGCTGCTGAATCACTGATTCTGCGCGTAGCCAGCAGTTATTTTGCGGTACTCTCGGCCCAGGATAACCTAGAGCTGTCCGAGCGCAACCAGCGGGCCATTCGTAGACAACTGGAACTCGCCGAAGAGCGGCTTGATGTTGGCCTGGGTACCCGGACCGATCTTTACGACGCCCGGGCCCGCTACGAAAACGCTGTCGCTGAAGGTATCGAAGCCCAACGGGTACTGGATGACATGCGGCAGGAGCTGATCGCCCTGGTGGGTAAGGATCCCGGCGCGTTGTTATCGCTGTCTCCCGCTGCGGCATTATCCGGGCCCCAGCCCGATGATGCTGGACAGTGGGTTAGCAGCGCTCTGTTAGATAATCGATCGCTCAAAGCACTGTCGTTGGACGTGTCGGTGGCTGAAACAGAGATTGTCCGACAACAGGCACTACGGCGACTCACCGTGGGCTTGAATCTATCTGCTGAATACACTGACAGCGCCTCGGCCGACGGCACCGACGCCAGCGTGACTCTGTCGTTCAAGCTGCCGTTCTATCAAGGCGGCCTCATCAACGCCCAGATCAGAGAAGCGGCTTCGAATCTCAATGCTGCCCGCGCCCGCTACGAATCGGCTCGCCGTGAGATTCAGCGCAAGACACGCCAAGCTTTTCTCAGCATCAATAGTCAGCTGCGTCGAATCAGCGCGCTGGCCGAAGCTGTCACCGCTGGAGAAAGCGCGCTTCAGGCCAAAGAAGAAGGCTTTGCCGCAGGCTTAACCACCAACATTGAGGTACTTGATGCACAACGAGACCTGTTCCGGGCCGAACGAAACTACCTCAAAGCACGTTATGACTATGTCCTGCAGGTCCTGTTGCTGGAACAGCTGTCCGGCCAACTTAACGAAGAGGATGTTTCACGGGTTAATCGATGGCTTGGCTGACCCGGTGGTAAGGGCTGTTCGGGAACCTCGTCCGGGCTTATAGTTGGTCTATGCGACTCGCGTACCGTTGGGCACACTTGGCCATCCGGCGACTTGATTTAGGCCAGCGGTATCTGAAGGGCAGTGTTCGCTACAGCAGTCTAGCGTTGCTCCTGGTTCTTCCACTGCTGCTCACTGGTTGCGCTACCCCCAAAAATGCCGGTTCTAGTAGTCTTTCGCCGCCCCCACTGTCTGACCCCCTTGAGCCTGTGAACCGTATGGTCTTTGGTTTCAATGATGGCCTGGACCGTTTTTTCATTCGCCCCGTCGCTGTTGTTTACGCCCATACCGTCCCCCCAGCGGTCCGGTTGTCGGTCAGCAATTTCTTTAGCAACCTGCAACTGCCCGCAACTATTGCCAACGATTTATTACAGGGGCGGTTTACTCAAGGCCGCCTCGACTTTGAACGACTGGTTATCAACAGCACCCTCGGGGTTGCCGGCCTTTTTGACGTCGCTGGCGCTGTTGGCAGGCCGCGACACGAAGAAGACTATGGTCAGACTCTGGCCCGGTGGCGACTGCCCGCCGGGCCCTACTTGGTGTTGCCGTTGCTGGGGCCCAGCAATGTCCGCGACGCCGTCGCGCTTGTCCCGGCATTTATCTACGCCGACCCCGTGTCGTATGACGCTAGTGATCGTGACCTCGCCCTGGGCTACGCCCTACGCACGTTCAATGCGCGGGCTGAACTGCTCATGGCAGACCATGTCCTAAAACTTCAGCTCGACCCCTACTTGTTTATCCGTGAATCCTACTGGCAGCGACGTCTCGATGCGATCTACGACGACCTCTCACCCACAGAGCGCCGGGCGAGGGGTTTCGAACCGCTCAATGACTGAGCAGGCCTAAGCCAAACTTTGGCCACCTGGGCCATCGGTGACGTTCAGGGCTGTATGTCTTGTCTTGAGCGTTTGCTTGATAAAATCCGCTACACCCCGGCCACTGATTGCCTTTGGTTCGTGGGAGACCTAATCAGCCGTGGCCCCGACTCCGAAGCGGTGCTCCGATTTATCAAATCGTTAAAGGACCAGGCCACAGTGGTGCTGGGAAATCACGACCTTCATTTCTTGGCCCTATCGGCAGGGCTGCATCAAAATAAGTCGGCCAACCGGCTTGATCGTCTACTGCAAGCCCCTGATCTGGATGAACTGACCGATTTTGTCCGGCACCTGCCCCTGGCTCATTTCGACTCCGACTTAAATGCTGCGATGTTTCACGCCGGGCTTTATCCAGGCTGGTCACTGCCCCAAGGGTTGTTGTTGGCCCGCGAAGTCGAAAACATACTACGCTCAGACCAGTGGCTGGATTTTCTTGCCCACATGTACGGAAACACCCCGGCCCGTTGGAGTGATCAATTAACCGGTTGGGGCCGCCTGCGGTTTATTACTAACGCACTCACCCGGATGCGTTACTGTACGCCGGACCTTAGCCTTGAGCTGGAATTCAAGGGGTTGCCCGCAGCAGCGCCGGCTCCGCTTAAGCCCTGGTTTGATCTGAACAGGCAGTCGCTGGGTAATACGCGGCTAATCTTTGGCCACTGGTCGGATCTTGGCATTTACAACCAGCGTACGCTCTACGGCCTAGATGGTGGCTGTGTCTGGGGTCGACAACTGGCAGCTATGCATCTGCAATCAGAAAACGGTAACATCGTCACTGTCAGTTGTGACCGTTAGAACAGGAGCGCCAACATTATGGAAAACCAGTACGACATCGACGTTCAGGTTGAAACCGCCTATGTCTCGGAACACTCTGAGCCCGATGAAGACCGGTTTGTTTTTGCCTATACCATCACCTTGGTAAACCGTGGTTCTGTCGCCGCGCAACTAATTTCTCGGCACTGGTTCATCACCGATGCCGACAACCGAACCGAAGAGGTCGAAGGCGAGGGTGTCGTTGGTGAGCAGCCCGTGCTCAAGCCTGGGGAGGGTTTTCGCTATACGTCCGGGGCCGTCATTGAAACGCCCGTGGGCACCATGCACGGCACTTACCAGATGGTGGCTGAAGACGGCCGAACGTTCGACGCCACTATTCCGCGTTTTATACTTTCAGCGCCTCGTACACTTCACTGATAAGTTATTGATTTTATTATATATCTAGGTGGTTCACGGCAAAAGCGTTGCGCTCGATGAACGCGCGGCGAGGCTCTACATCATCACCCATCAGCACGCTAAAGATCTCATCGGCACCAACGGCGTCTTCAATCTGTACTCGGGAAAGTGTCCGCTGACTCGCGTCCATTGTTGTTTCCCACAATTGGTCGGCATTCATCTCGCCCAATCCTTTATAGCGTTGCACCGTCAGGCCACGCCTGACTTCGGACATCAGCCACTCAATGGCACCGGCAAAATCCTCTACTGCAGTCTGCTTATCGCCTCGAACCACCGTCGGTTGCGAACCCACTAATGCGTCCAGTCGCTGGCCTAACGCTATCATCGATCCATATTCTTGGGTATCGAAAAACTCAGCGGGTAATCGCGTCTGACGATACTGCCCGTGGTGCTCGCTTTCAACCACCAGCGACCATTGCCCCGCGTCATCGGCGTTATCGAAGTAAACGCGATACTGGGGGCCGCCCTGACTTACAGTCCCAGATAGCCTAGCACTCAATAGTTGTGCAAATTCGGCTTGGTCTTGCTCGGTTGGCTGGCCTGTCTGACCTAATGGCGCCAGGGCGCTGAGCGCCCACAGCACCTCTGCCTGGTAGCGTCGGGCCAACCGGTTAATCGCAGACCTAATCGCGAAAAATTCGGTACACAGCGCCCTGAGCTCGGGCCCAGCCAGCGCCACACTGGGTTCATCTCGTCGCTGGAGTTTCGCCCCTTCCAGCGCCAATCCCAAGAGATAACGATTCATCTCGTCGTCATCCTTCAGGTATGTCTCTTTCTTGCGCAGGGAGACCTTGTACAGTGGCGGTTGCGCGATGAATACATGGCCTCTTTCTAACAGTTCGGGCATCTGGCGGTAGAAGAATGTCAGCAGCAGCGTTCGGATATGCGACCCGTCGACATCTGCATCGGTCATGATGATGATCCGGTGATAACGTAGTTTGCTGACATCAAAATCATCCTTGCCTATTCCGGTTCCCAATGCTGTGATAAGCGTCGCGACTTCATCTGACGCGATCATTCGGTCAAATCGCGCCTTTTCCACGTTCAGAATCTTGCCTTTAAGGGGGAGAATGGCCTGGTAGCGCCGGTCGCGCGCCTGCTTGGCCGACCCGCCAGCCGAGTCTCCTTCGACCAGGTAAATCTCACTCTGTGCCGGGTCTTTTTCTTGGCAATCCGCGAGCTTGCCGGGTAAGCCGCCCATTTCTAGGGCATTTTTTCGGCGGGTCATCTCGCGCGCGCGCCGCGCGGCCTCTCTTGACCGCGCAGAATCGGCGATTTTATCGACGATCGCTTTGGCCTCTGTCGGTCGCTCCAGCAAAAAAGCCCCGAGATGCTCGCTGATCAGCGATTCGACCGGGCCCCTGACAGCTGAAGAAACCAGTTTTTCCTTGGTTTGAGACGAGAACTTCGGGTCCGTGACTTTCACCGACAGCACAGCAGTCAGGCCCTCTCGACAGTCTTCGCCTTTTACATCGATCCGGGCGCGTTTCGTGGCCCCGCTTTCGTCCATATAACGACCCAGTGTTCTGGTCATGGCGGCGCGCAGCCCCTCCAGATGGGTGCCCCCATCGCCCTGTGGGATGGTGTTGGTGTAGCAAAAAACATTTTCCTGATAGCCGTCGTTCCACTGCAGCGCGAGATCGAGCTGAACGCCATCCCGTTCCGCACTAACTGCTAATACCGTTGGGTGAAGCTTGTTTTTCTTGCTCCCCAGGTGTTCGACAAACGCCTTTATTCCACCTTTATATTCATAAATTTCCTCTGTGCCGACCCGTTCGTCCAACAATCTGTTCCGAACACCCGAATTCAAAAAAGCCAACTCCCGGAGCCGCTTCGCCAGAATATCGTGGTGTAACACGAGGTCTGTGAATACCAGCGGGTCGGGTCTAAAATGCACTTCCGTGCCCGTGCGGGTAGTGTCACCGATGTCAGTCAGCGGTGCAGTCGGTACGCCCCCCTGGTAATCTTGGCGGTAGGTTTTACCGCCCCGATGAATTATTAACCTGAGGCTGGATGACAACGCGTTAACCACCGAAACGCCGACGCCGTGCAAACCACCAGACACTTTGTAGGAATCTTGGTCAAATTTTCCCCCCGCGTGTAGTTGGGTCATGATGACTTCCGCCGCAGAGCGCCCTTCTTCTGTGATCAACCCGGTCGGAATACCCCGACCATCGTCCACTACCGACACCGTCTCGTCAGCGTGTATCGTCACGGTAATTTCTTGGCAGTGGCCCGCGAGTGCTTCGTCTATGGAGTTGTCGACCACCTCAAAAACCATATGATGAAGGCCGGTACCGTCATCGGTGTCACCGATATACATGCCGGGTCGTTTGCGGACCGCTTCCAACCCCTTGAGGACCTTAATACTGCTTTCGTCGTAGATCGGTTGAGCGCTCATAAATACTCCTCGTGGCGGGCTTTTATTATATCACGAACAAGGGTTACTGAGCCGGGAAAACGGCTGTTTTATGGGGTTTTTTGTTGTTTCACGTGAAACAACGTGTCTTACAAACCCCGGGGATTCAATCCCGTGGTTTCACGTGAAACAACGACGTCCGGGGGCTGTTTTTGGGTACAGCTTCTCTACAATCGCATGGGCATAATCAGGTACAACGTATCATCATCATCGGGTTCGTGGAGCATGCACCCACTGTTCCCGTCCTGCAGCTCCGCTTCCACGGTCTTTGTCGACATGGCCCGAAGCGCATCCATCAGGTAAGTCACGTTGAATCCTATCTCCAGGCTGTCACCTTCATACTCCACACTCACCTCGTCATTGGCTTCTTCTTGGTCAGGGTTGTGGGCCGACAGCTTTAATGAACCCTTGGATAAATCCAACCGGATACCCCGATATTTTTCGTTTGTCAGTACTGAGGTTCTCGCCAGCACTTCGTGAAGCAGTTCTCGGTCGGCGACCATTTTCTGTGACAGGACCTGCGACATGACCGCTTTGTAATCGGGGAACTTTCCATCTATCAGTTTGCTGGTCAGTTGCGCGCCGGGTCGGCTGAATCGCACATGGTTTGGATTGAGTTCCAGCGTTATCTCGTCTCCGCCGTCGGCCAGGAATCGCCCGAGTTCCAGAACGGCCTTTCGGGGGATTATCGCTTGGCGCAGCGACCCGGCAGCACTGGGCAGTTTTGTTCGGCTGCGTGCCAAGCGGTGCCCATCCGTCGCTACGGAGTTGATCGTGTCGCCATCCAACTCAATCAGCACACCATTCAAAAAATACCGCACGTCTTGTTGCGCCATCGAAAAGGCTGTTTTGTCGAAAAGGCCCCGCAGGGCTGATTGCTCCAGGCGCACTCGCTCTTCCCAGTTCTCAGTCTCAAGCCGCGGGAAATCGGCGGCCGGTAGAGTTTGTAGGCTGAAGCGGCTCTGGCCTGACTTGATCTTGAGCTTGCCCCCGGCCGCGCTGAATTCCAGTTTCGCGTTATTAGGAAGCGCGCGACAAATGTCGAGGAGTTTGCGAGCTGTCGCAGTACACTGACCATCACTACCTTCCAGAACAGTGGTTTGAATGCTGGTTTCCACTTCTAGGTCAGTACCAACTAAAGTGAGGGTATTGTTCTCTAGTTGCATCAACACGTTTCCCAGTATGGGTAGGGTTTGCCTGCGCTCTACAACACTGGTGACGGTGTTAAGTGGCGTTAGTAGTTGTTCTCGCTCTATTAATAATTTCATAAGTAATCTGTTTACTGATTTAATTAGGGCTGTTGATAAACTGAAAAAGTATATTTATATAATAAAAACAAATAGTTATTAGAATTACGGGGTGTGTGTAATGTTGTGAATTAGATTGTGTATAGGGTAACAAGGTACCGCGAAAACCGCGTTAAAGGAAATCATGCCACAGTTTTTCACTGGAAACGCACACGTTATCCACCTAGAAGTCGATGGAGGTTCTGGTAGTCTTCGCTGATCTTGGGATCTGTCTTGACCAACTCGGCGATCTTACGCTGAGCGTGCAACACCGTTGTGTGGTCTCTACCCCCGAACGCATCGCCGATTTCTGGCAAGCTCATGGTGGTGAGTTCTTTTGCTAGCGCCATGGCGATTTGGCGCGGTCGGGTAATCTGGCGGTTCCGTCGCTTGGAATGAAGGTCCGAGATCCGCATCTTGAAGTATTCTGCCACTACTTTCTGAATATTCTGTATGGTGACCTGTCGTTCCTGAAAGACCAACAGATCGCGCAGGGCTTCCCGAGCAAGCCCGGTGTTGATATTGCGCCCGGTAAAGTTAGCACTGGCGATAATCCGGTGCAGCGCACCCTCGAGTTCCCGAACATTGGATCGAATCTGTTTGGCCACAAAGAAACACACATCCTCAGGTAGGTCTACGCCTTTTTGTTGGGCCTTGTTTTTTAAGATGGCCATTCGGGTCTCGAGCTCGGGTGGGTCGATCGGGACAGTCAAGCCGCTGCCAAACCGGGAAATTAGACGTTCCTGGACGCCGGAAATCTCACGCGGAAAGCGGTCACTGGTAATGACGATTTGCCGCTGGCCCTCCAGTAACGTATTGAAAGTATGGAAAAATTCTTCCTGCGAGTGCTCTTTCCCCGAAAAGAACTGAATATCGTCAATCAGCAGTGCATCCAAAGATCGATAAAAACGCTTGAACTCATTGATCGCATTATGCTGTAAAGCCTTGACCATATCAGCCACAAACCTTTCCGAGTGTACGTACAGGACTTTGGCGTCTGGCCTAAGTTGCCGGGTCAGATTGCCGGCAGCCTGCATCAGGTGTGTTTTGCCCAGGCCGACACCCCCGTAAAGAAACAACGGGTTATAGGCTTGCCCCGGGTTTTCTCCGACCTGGCTGGCAGCCGCCCGTGCGAGTTGGTTGGATTTACCCTCGACGTGGGTCTCAAATGTAAACGCTGGATTGAGACGGCCTTCAAAACCCAGAGCACCTAAACCTTTGTTTCGGACCGCCGGTTGCTGATCGGCGGTGACCGAAGCAGCATTACCTGCTTGTTCGCTGCCAATATCCAGTCTGACCGCAGCAGGTTTGGGGCTAAAGTTTGTTGCCAGGCTAGAAATTAGGCCAAGATATTCTTTGTGTACGAAGTCGCGCACAAATCGATTGGGTGCGAGCAGTGTTAGACCGTTGGCATGTTCAACGGCGTGTAGCGGCCGGATCCAGGTATTGAATTGTTGAGCGGAGAGGTCGTCTTCGAGACGACTTAAGCAAAGTTTCCAAAGCGCGGTGGACACGGTTGTAGGGGTGGTGGAGTCTGTCGATAGCGCTTTTGGCGCGGTTTCGGTTTAATGGGGTGAGTGGACGGTTACTGTCTTAGGGTCCAGTGTAAACGATAATTTTAAAGTTATCCACAGAAATTTTCCCAATAATATTTATCCACAACGCGCCGGAGACTGCCTAAAAACATTGACATTACGCCATAATTACGAGTAAAGTCCGACGCCTTTTTCGAGAGCCGACCAAAGAATTCGGGATACGCCTTATGAAGCGCACTTTCCAGCCCAGTGAAGTCAAACGAAAACGACGACATGGTTTCAGGGCGCGAATGAAAACACGCGCAGGACGAGCCGTGATCAACGCGCGCCGGTCGAAAGGCCGGGCGCAGCTCAGCGCCTGAGAGCCGGGCGACGTTAGCCACCGGTAGTGAGTAATGCCCGCTTCATGCGAAGCGAACGCCTCCTACACAGCGAGGATTACCGCACGACGATCGCAAAACGATGCCGTAGCGATGATCAACTGTTTACTGTTTATGCGGCGAAACGACCAACAGGCGGCGCGCGGCTAGGCATCACAGTCTCCCGGCGAGTGTCCACTAAAGCGGTGCGGCGCAATCGACTGAAGCGCCGGGTACGAGAATCCTTTCGTTATCATAAACAACCACTGGCTGGTTTGGACTTGGTGGTAATCGCTCGGCAGGAAGCCAATGAAACCGGATGCTTACAGGTCGATCGAAGTCTTTTTGGTCACTGGATACGGGTGAAAGAAAAATGCGGCAAGTAGTCACAGCAGCGCTGCGCGGATATCGCTACCTGATCAGTCCGTTATTGGGGCCGACCTGCCGTTTCTATCCCACGTGTTCGTCCTACGCCATAGAGGCAATCGAGCGTCACGGCATAACCCGCGGCATCTGGCTGACACTGCGTCGGCTGATCCGCTGCAACCCCTGGCACCCAGGTGGTGTGGACATGGTGCCGGGCGAGAACGCAGGCAACTCCGGTTGTTTGCACCACTGACGCGCTAAAAGTGGATTTCCAGAGACTCATCCTATTTACCGGCTTAGCGCTGGTGCTGGTCCTGATTTGGCAGGCCTGGGTCGAACATAACGTAACACCCGTAGTGCCGACGATGTCCCAAACGGCTCAGCAATCCGGGCAGGGCCAAGCCATCGCAGTGAACACGGAAGATGTTCCCAGCGCGCCGACTGTCGCAAACACAATCACCAGCACAACTGCAAATGAAGTGCCTAAACCGACATTTAAAACCCTGCCCACAGGCGACATTGTGGTGGTTGAAACCGATCTCATACGTGCCGCCATAGATACCTATGGGGGTGACCTGAGACGGTTAGAGTTGTTGACGTATCCTGAAAAGCTGGACTACCCAGATGAACCGTTTCGGTTGTTAAACGAAGAGGGCGCTGACCTTTTTGTTATTCAGGGTGGTCTCTTGGGCACACAGGGCGAGTTTCCCAATCACCATACGCAGTACGGCGCTAATCAGCACAATTATTCGTTGTCGCCCGATGCAGATCGCGTAGAAGCAGTCCTTAGGTGGCAGAGTCCCAATGGTGTTAGCTATCGCAAGGTTTATACGTTTTATCGAAATAGCTACTACATCGACATCCGTTATGAGATTGACAACGCTACCGCTACAGCCTGGCAAGGGTTCCTATATAACCAGATACTTCGCACTAAGGTTGAGCAGAAATCTAGTGGATTTGGCTTTTTGGGTCGGTTGCCTAGCTATACAGGCGGCGTTATTTACACACCGGAAGACAAGTACCAGAAGATAAAGTTTGACAAGATGTACGATGAAAATCTGGTACGTAACACACCCTCGGGTTGGGTCGCTATGTTGCAACACTATTTCGTGGGCGCGTTGCTGCCTCAAGGGAGTAGCGCCTATGAATTCTATTCAACGGTTACAGCCAGAGACAGCCAACCGCGTTACCACATTGGTTACAAGAGTGTAGAGCCGGTCGTGGTGCCGGCTGGTGGACAAGGGTCTCTGACCGCTCAACTATTTGTTGGCCCTAAAGAACAGAAACGCCTCACTGAGATAGATCAGCAGTTGGAGTTGACCGTGGATTACGGCTGGATGACACCGATCTCATCCCCGCTATTTTGGTTATTGACTTACATCCATGGCGTTGTCCAAAACTGGGGTGTGTCGATCATCCTACTGACGTTGCTGGTCAAGCTTGTGTTCTATCCGTTGTCGGCGGCCAGCTACAAGTCGATGGCAAGAATGAAGAATCTTCAGCCTCGTATGAAAACGCTCAAGGAGCGTTTTGGCGACGACAAACAGAAGTTCCAGCAAGCCATGATGGAGGTCTATAAAAAAGAAAAGATCAATCCTTTTGGTAGCTGCCTGCCAATAGTGATACAGATTCCTGTCTTCATCTCGTTGTACTGGGTCTTGTTGGAAAGCGTCGAGTTGCGCCAAGCGCCCTTTATGTTATGGATCAATGATCTTTCCGTTCAGGATCCGTACTACGTGTTGCCGTTGCTTATGGGCGCGTCTATGTTTGGTCAGACGATCCTGAATCCTACGCCCGTGGACCCGATGCAAAAAAACATCATGCTGGCCATGCCAGTGATGTTTACGGTCTTCTTTTTGTGGTTTCCCGCTGGGCTGGTGCTGTATTGGCTGGTGAATAACCTTCTGTCTATTGGCCAGCAGTGGATGATTACGCGAAAGATCGCGGCATCCGGAGGCTAATTCAGGCGAGTTGACATCGCCCAGTCGACCGCGGTCACCAACGGTGCAACAGGATCAAGACACCATCGCCGCTATCGCAACGCCGCCAGGCGTGGGCGCCATCGGCATCGTCCGGGTGTCAGGGCCTCGAGCCAGGGCCATCGCGTGCGCCATTACCGGTGAACTGCCACCGCCGAAACAAGCCACGCACCGCGTGTTCAGAGCAGCCGATGGTTCACCGCTGGACAAGGGGCTGGTACTTTATTTTGAAGCGCCGGCCTCTTACACCGGCGAGGATGTACTGGAGCTCCAAGGCCACGGCGGACCGCGGGTACTGGATGGTGTTCTGGCCTGTGCCTTGAGCCATGGTGCCCGACCAGCGCGACCCGGTGAATTCACCGAGCGGGCATTCCTTAACGGCCAACTGGATCTCGCTCAAGCCGAAGCGGTCGCCGACCTCATTGACAGCCGGACCCAGGCCGCTGCACGAGCGGCTGTACGGTCTTTAATGGGTGATTTTTCGACGGAGATCAGTCTATTATCGAAGGAGATCGGTGATTTAAGGGTATATTTCGAAGCAGATATAGACTTCTCGGAGGAGCCTGTGAGCATGCTCGATTCCAACGCAGCACAAGCCCGGTTAAATCATAGCAATCAGCGACTCTCGTCATTGCTGGACCAGGCCCGGCCGGGAAGCCTATTGGCTCACGGCGCCCGGGCCGTGCTGGCAGGGTTGCCCAATGCCGGAAAATCAAGCCTGATGAATGCGTTGGCGCGAGAAGATCGGGCGATCGTCAGCATCACCCCAGGCACCACACGTGATGTGGTCGATACGATGATCGATGTAGCCGGTATAGCGGTCCAGCTGACAGATACAGCGGGCTTGAGAGAGGGCGCCGACCACGTCGAAGAAGAAGGCGTTCGTCGGGCCACACAAGCAATCGAACAGGCCGACCTGGTGCTGTTTGTGATCGACGATGCCGCACCGCAGACCAGCCAGAATCATGTATCAATGGTACCCGACGCGGACAGAATGCTCCGGATTTACAACAAGTGTGATCTCAGTGGTAGGGCGGCCGGGGTTGTTGAAGACGAAGGTGCAGGAAGCATCGCGGTTTCGGCGAAGACGGGTGTCGGCATTGATGCCCTGGAACAGGCTATTCAGCAAATGCTTGGATACACAGGTATGGGTGATGCGCCTGTGATGGCCCGCCGGCGCCACATCGAAGCGCTGTTGACAGCACAAACTCACCTGCAGGCCGCAGAACAACACGTTGGTTTGGCCCACGAGCTGCTAGCAGAGGAACTTCGTCTGGCACAGCGCGTACTCGGTGAAATCACGGGCCAAGTTACCACAGAAGACCTGCTAGGCCAGATCTTCTCGAAGTTCTGTATCGGCAAATAGGGGGCCTATCTACTTAGGGTGCCCCGTTCCTTTCGTGGGGAGTTAAACCAGAATTCCCGGCAAGTTTAGACCTTTGTCCCGGGCGCACGCTATCGCCTCCTCGTAACCCGCGTCGGCGTGGCGCATTACACCGCTAGCAGGATCGTTCCACAACACGCGGGCTAGTTTTCGATCAGCCGAGGCTGAACCATCGGCCATTATGACCAAACCGGCATGTTGGGAGAATCCAATACCCACACCACCGCCATGATGAAAAGACACCCATGTCGCACCTGATGCCGTATTCAAAAGTGCGTTGAGGATGGGCCAGTCGGAAACAGCGTCTGATCCGTCTTTCATGTTTTCGGTTTCGCGGTTTGGGCTTGCAACCGACCCGCTGTCCAGGTGGTCACGGCCGATCACGATCGGGCCACTCAGCTCGTCATTTGCCACCATTTGGTTAAAAGCGCGCCCAATCCTATCGCGATCACCCAGCCCTACCCAGCAGATTCGGCTCGGCATGCCTTGGAAGGCGATTCGCTTTCGGGCCATGTCCAGCCAGCGGTGGAGGTGCGGGTTATCCGGGATGAGCTCTTTAACCTTTTGGTCTGTTTTGTAGATGTCCTCCGGGTCCCCTGACAACGCCGCCCACCTGAATGGCCCAGTACCAGTGCAAAACAGCGGCCTGACGTAGGCGGGGACAAATCCTGGGTAGTCAAAAGCGTTGTCGACCCCGACCTCCTGAGCCATCTGGCGGATATTGTTGCCGTAGTCCACCACCGGAACACCCCGCTCCCAGAAATCCAGCATCGCGCGTACTTGAACCGCCATAGACGCCTTGGCTGCGTCGGTAACACTGGCCGGGTCTATTCGCCGGCGTTCAATCCATTCGTCCACTGACCAGCTCTGAGGCAAATAGCCGGTCTGAGGATCATGGGCAGAGGTCTGATCGGTCACTACATCGGGTAGGTATCTGGGATCCTGTCTGGAACGCGCAGCGATATCGGGAAACACGTCGGCGGCATTACCCAGCAAACCCACCGAGATGGCCCGGCCATTATCATGGGCATCCTCGACCAGCTTGAGAGCGTCTTCCAGATTGTCGGCCCACGCATCGAGGTAGCGGGTCCGCAGGCGTGATTCAATCGACTGCATGCTGCATTCCACGGCGATCATAGAAGCACCGTTCATAGTCGCTGCCAGCGGCTGGGCGCCGCCCATACCACCGAGCCCCGCAGTCAGTATCCACCGGCCCTCGAACGAGCCGTCGAAGTGCTGTCGGGCCAGTTCCGCAAACGTTTCATAGGTCCCCTGGACGATGCCCTGGGAGCCGATATAGATCCAGGATCCAGCCGTCATCTGTCCGTACATCATCAGACCCCGTTGATCCAATTCTGAGAAGTGTTCCAGTGTTGACCAGTGAGGGACCAAGTTCGAGTTGGCAATCAGCACCCGTGGCGCCTCCTCATGGGTTTGGAACACACCGACAGGCTTACCCGACTGGACCAGCAGTGTTTCGTTCACCTCGAGGCTTTTTAGAGAACTGATAATTCGATCGAAACTATCCCAGTCACGGGCAGCCCGCCCAACGCCACCGTAGACGATCAATTCGGCCGGGTTTTCCGCGACTTCAGGGTCGAGGTTATTCATCAGCATTCGCATCGGGGCCTCGGCACCCCAGTGTTTGCACTGAAGTTCGTTCCCCGTTGGTGCTTTGATGTGCCGTTCTGGTGCGTATCGGTTGAGTGTTGTGGCTGGCATCGTCCTTTATCCTGGCTCAGCTATAAAATTCGTTTGGCAATCTGATTCTACATAGTTTGCCCGTTTCCAAAGGCGCTTTAACACCAACTGTTTTGTCGGAGGGAACTCGGTCTTTATTGATCGAGGACTGCAACCCAAGAGTCGCGAAATGTCTTGTAGATAGTGCAGCCTGACCGGGTTACCGAAGCATTTAGACAATCGCAATCACATCTATTTCGATGTTCAAACCCGCACTCGCGAGGCAGGGTAAACGTATACCAGTTGTACGAAGCGGTTACAGCGGACAATCTTTTGGGAACTGAGGCGATCGTTTTTCTTTGAGCGAAGCCAGACCCTCTCCCACTTCCGCGCCGGTGAAGCCGAGCATTTCCAGCGCAGTCGACGCATCAAACGTGGGTCCAGCCATCCGAAGCCAGTTGTTCAAGGCGTACTTGGTCCAGCGGATCGCGCTTTGTGCCCCATTCGCCAGTTCGGTTGCAATCTCCAGTGCTGTCTCCTGCAGCTGGTCGTCGTCTACACACAAGGACACCAGCCCGATGCGTTCAGCCTCCTCGCCATTCAGTGGCCTGCAGGTCAACAGGTAGTATTTGGATTTGGCCATGCCGCACAGCAGGGGCCAGATGATGCAGGCAACGTCTCCGGCCGCCACACCCAGGCGGGTGTGACCATCCACAATGCGTGCTGCCTTACCTGCAATAGAGACGTCGGCCAACAGGCCTACCACCAGACCTGCGCCAACTGCCGGGCCGTTAATCGCTGAAACGATGACTTTGTTGCAGTTGATAATGTTATAAACCAGATCACGCGCTTCCTTCCAGACACGCATTCTGGTTTGTGGGTCGTCCATGATTTCTTCGATTAGGTCGAAATCTCCGCCCGCGGAGAACGCCTTTCCTGCGCCGGTGACGAGAACCGTGCGCACGGTCGAATCCGCATCGATGTCACGCCATATTTCGGTTAACTGAGAGTGTGTTTGAGAATCCACCGAGTTAAAGCGCTCGGGGTTGTTGAATGTGATCTTCAGGATACCGTCAGCTGGGCGTTCGATCTGCAGCTTGTCATAGTCAATGTAACGGTCAGACATGGAGTTACTCCGAGTTTGTCTTATGGGCTACCAGCGCTAAGCGGGAAAACCATTTGGCGCAGCAAGTTGTTTGAGGGAAGTCTATCGACTATAGCCCGGGTCTGCGCATCATCGCAGCAACCACCGTTATTGGCACGAATACTGTCCTGATCGCACTAAAACTTGATGGTGTCACAAAGGCTCGAAACAACGCACAATTAAGGTCGTGCGGCGACTAAACCCGCATAATGGGACACCGGCCAGGAGATTGAAGATGTCAAACGCAGACCAGAAAGGTTTTTACCAGCGCACAGATATTACCGGCGAGCCCTATGAACCCATGCAAGCACCTCGGTTCACTGAAGTGGCGACCTTTATGCGCACGCCGCTCGTCGAATCGCTTGATGGGGTGGATATCGGGATCATCGGAATACCCTACGACGGTGGGTTGACTTGCCGAACCGGGGCCCGTTATGGCCCCCGGGAAGTTCGAAATGAGTCGACTCTGATGCGTGCGATCAATGTCGCAACGGGCGAGCAACCCTATGACCGGGCCCGGGTAGCAGACCTGGGTGACGTTCGCTTTAATGATTTATTCAACCTGGACCAGGCCATCAACGACATCGAACGATATTTTGTCGCCATTGCTAAAACGGGGGTCCGCCCCCTGGCCGTCGGCGGCGATCATTCAGTCACCTACCCGATTCTAAAAGCACTGGCGCCCCGCTACGATCAACCGCTGGGGCTGGTCCATATTGATGCCCATACCGATACCTGGCCGGCAGTTTTCGGGTCAAAATTTCATCATGGTGCACCGTTTCGCCTGGCGACAGAAGAGGGGTTGATTGATCCCCGGAGAACCGTACAGATCGGGATCCGCGGTGGTCAGAACTTCGCCGATGGCCTCGACTATTCGCGGGACAACGGGATGCGGGTGATTACCATAGAAGAATTCGATGACCTGGGCTGGCAGGCGGTAGCCCGGGAAGCAAAACGGGTGGTGGGTAACGGGCCGGCGTATCTGACCTTCGATGTCGACGGGTTGGATCCGGTCTATACGCCAGGCACCGGCACACCTGAGGCCGGCGGTATCACCATGCGCGAAGCCCAGCGCCTGATTCGCGAACTCACAGACCTGGATTTCATCGGTGGCGACATCGTCGAAGTCTCCCCTCCCCTTGACCCATCAGGCAACACCGCTTTGAACGCCGCCACCATCCTATTCGAAATGCTGTGTATTCTGGCGATTCGGGTGTCGGATTGCAGATCGGGGTGAGTTGTTTCTTCCATAACGTCTAGAGTTTGTACTACTGATTGGTACAATACGTTTTGTGTTACTGCGGTTTTGGTATTTTACGGTAACGCAACCGACGTACAGCCCAGGTCTTCGATAGGCGGCGATAGTCCTGACTGGGTAGATTCTTAGCCGTCTCAGCCGCCGCCTGATAGACATGATCCGCGGGTAAGCCCGTTTTTTCCAGCGTAGTAAGCAGTGCTTGAGGTTGATATTGGGCAAGGTAACCCAGCAACCACCAAGATGGCGGGGGTTTTCGAGGTGCTGGCAAGAGCGGCACTCCCAGAGTGTTAGTACTACTATATAGTATAATACGCCACCAACGAACGGGCAAGCGAGACACGGTGTGGCCGTATCGCCTGGGCTTAAACAGTGGCCCACAGGCGGTAAAAAACCTGGATAAAGTCACCATTTGTCACGAAGGTGCCCTGAAAATCATGGGATAATCGGGATTAACGTATCGTCGCCTGACCGAGGGCGATTTCACAACGACCAACAACCCACAATGGCCGTGTACACGCAGCAAACCAGTTATATCAAGCCCATCCTGATTCAGCTTGCAGCGCTCGCTGTAATCTGTTTATTGGTTGCCCTGTGGCAGCGCGAATTTCTGGCGGAGGTCTATTTGAGGAATCAACTGACTCAGGTGGGCTGGTTCATCAATGGCGGTATCGTTTTACTGTTTTTGTCCGGGATGTATCAGCTGGTACGCCTTTTTGTCAGCTACAGCGGGGAAGAGCAGGCGATTGGGCAGTTTTTGGACAATGTAGACAATGGGGTGGACCCGGAGAAAGGTCTTGTGGAAGGTACCATTATTCTGAGGCGTTACCGTACGTTGCGCGACCTCCACCATCGCCGATCGCCGGTCAACCATAATGCATTGGCGGCTACCCTTCTGGCCGATGAATCGAGCCGTAACAGTTTTCCCAAGTTTGTTCAGAACGTCCTCATATTGACGGGCGTTTTTGGCACCATTGTTTCTCTGTCCATATCGCTTTTCGGCGCCTCCAACATGGTTTCCACCGTGACCGAGGTCGGTGGTTTGGGAATGGTTATCCACGGCATGTCGGCCGCTTTATCCACGACCATGACGGCCATTCTGGCTTATTTGTTTTTCGGTTATTTCTATCTTCGCCTGACGGACGTACAGACGCATGTGATCAGTCGGGTCGAAGAGACCACGGCAACTATCTTGCTGCCTCGATTCCAGGTCACGCCGGAAACAGTCATCGAGGACTTCGCCGACATTATCCGGGCTGCTGCCGCGCTGGTGAAAAGGCTTGATGCCTCGCAGGCACAGTACGCTGAGGTGGCCGATGAGCTAAAGGAACTCCTCGTTAGTTATCGTGACGAGATGCAGCGTAACAGTGCTTCACTCGAGCAGATGATCGAGCTCCTCAGGGAAGGGTTCCGCCTCCAAGACCCACAAAGATGATGCACAACGCGGGGTTTGTTGACCTGCGGGTCTCGCCGTCGGGCCAGACCAACGTGAACGAGGATAGCGTCTGGCCGTCGTTTACCGATGTCATGACCGTTATCGTCATGATATTTCTGCTTGCGTTGGTGATCATCCTGATCCGAAACATGGAGCTGGTCCGACAGCTGCGCACGACCATGGCTTATGAACAACAGGTATTGACTGAGCGGACGGCGCTGGAACTCAAAACCAATTCTCTGGGAGAAGAGGTGGCGGCACTGCAACTCACGCTGGGCGAAACTGTTGCGCTAAAAGAACGTGCTGAAGCCACATCGCAAAAACAGCAGCTACATATCGGTGAACTTCTTAGCGAAGTCACAGCGCTTGAACAGCTTCGGGATCATCTGACCGCAGAGCGCGGTACGTTGACAGTTCAGCGAGACACCCTGGAAGGGGCATTGCTGAGCCTGGAACAGAAACACCAGTCGCTTGAATCACTGAGGCTTGCACTAGAAAACGAGGTCGCTGTCCTGATCGGAGAGCGGACTGTGTTGCAGGATGAAAAACACGTACTCATTGAGCAGAACACAGCACTGGACGATAACCAAGCACGGTTGACCCAGGAGAAAACAGCACTTTTGAGTACGCGTGACCGGCTTGAATCAAAGGTAACCACCCTGGGTAATGACATCGCGTTGCTGGAACAGCACTTGTCGGAAGTACAAACACAGCGAGATGATGAGCAACGGATTTCGGTTGCACGGCAAGACCGAGTTGAAACGTTGTTAAGAGATATCGCTGCATTGGAGCAAGTTCGTAAGGGCCTGGCGGACGAAAAAGAAAATCTGATCCAGTCCGGAGAAGTGTTGTCGAAAAATCTACAATCGTTGGAGGACAAACACAGTTCGCTGATCGCTGTTCGAAACCGTCTTGAAGGAGAGGTTTCGCGACTGACTGATACCGCACAAGGGTTAGAACAGGCGCTCAACACTGAAACAGCGGCGCACAACAGACTGAGCGAAGAAAAGCTCACACTGGTCCGCCAGTTGGCTGAGCTTACCGCTCTCAGGGGTGTGCTGGAACGCGACCTCGCCGAAGCTACTGGCGAACGCGACCACGCGCTCGCAACCCGCCAACAACTCGCGGCGGAGAAGGCCGAATTATCTACACAGCACACAGCCCTCACGACAGAAAAACGCTCGCTCGTGCGCCAATTGGCAGAGCTTGCAACGCTCAAGAAGGCGCTCGAGGCACAGTACGCCACACTGGCTGGAGAGAAAACCCAGATCGAAAAAGAAAAGGCTGTGCTGGCTGAAACCACCATTGGCCAGGAACGGCGGTTGCTGGATTTGGAGAGTATTCGTGACCAGCTTAAAGAGCAGATCAACAGCCTTACCAGCGCACTGTCAACACTGCAGCAGGACAAATCCGGATTGGGTGAGCGCAATACGACCTTGCGGGCCGAGCTCGCAGCGTTGGGCGAGCTAAAGCGCGCCCTGCAGCAAGAACACGATCAGCTAAACGCCGCTTATGAGCAGGCTTCGGGCGATATCACTACGCTTCAAGCCGGGCGCAGCGATCTGCAGATTCAGATCGTCAAACTGAGAAACGAACTGCAGGCACTGCACGAAGATTATTCGGAACTGACTCAGGCTGCAGAACAGAGTCAAGTGGATCGAGCGGTGCTGGAAGAAGACACACTGGATTTAACCGATCGTCTCAGTGCGACGAACCAATTGCGACGCGACCTGCAACTTAAGCTGTCCATCGTTGACGAGGCTAATTTGGAGCTGACGCAAAAGAGAGACCGGTTGCTGCAGAAGAATACCGAGCTACAAACTCAGGTGAAACAGTTGGACCACTTGCGTCAACAACTCGAGGATGAGCAGACCAAACTCGCAGCCGAGCGACGTCGTTTTGAGCAAGATGCGGCCAGATTGACCGAAGAAAAAGCGAGTTTAAGCGGCGAGCTCAGAGCTGTTGGAGAGCAATATCGTCTGACCAAAGAAGAATTGGATTTTCTAAGAGCAGAATACACAGACGAAGTGGTGGCCTTCAAGAAAGAACGGGAAATTATGAGAGAAGAACTCGAAGCCCTCGAGATTCTAAAGGCGCGCTACACCGAGCTTGAGGGTGACTACAACCGGCTCGTCAAGCCGGCACGCAGCAAAGTTGGCCGGTACGTGGTTAGCATACACTACTGGAAAGACGAGTCCGGCTTCCATTACGCTTTGCGGTTGCCGGGGGCGGACCGACATACAGACCTCAGCCGGGCCCAACTGCATACCCAATTAAAGGCGTTGAAAAACCAGTACGGTATAAAACTCTATACGGCCGTCTGGTTTCCTGACGACACCAGTCTCTCTCATGCAGAAGCGAGTTCGTTTACATCTCGAATCCACAGCCTTTATGACTACTATTACAGCAAGAACTAGGCAGGCATGCTGATAAATGAAATATCCAGATCAGTTTGATGTTGTCGTGATCGGTGGTGGTCACGCTGGCACCGAGGCGGCGCTCGCGGCTGCGCGGACCGGTGTACGGACGTTACTGGTTACACACAACATCGAGACGATCGGACAAATGTCCTGTAATCCAGCGATCGGTGGAATCGGCAAGGGTCATATCGTCAGGGAAATAGACGCTCTGGGTGGGGCGATGGCACAGGCGATTGATCGAGCCGGAATACAGTTCCGCATCCTCAACGCCAGAAAAGGCCCGGCAGTGCGTGCGACTCGTGCTCAGGCTGACCGGGTGCTGTACAGGCAGGCGATTCGCCAGCGTGTTGGAAACCAGCCGAACCTGAGCCTGTTTCAACAGGCCGTGGACGACCTCGTGATCGAGAACGGGCGCGTAACAGGTGTCGTCACAGACAGTGGACTGACGGTTGATGCGAAGTCCGTAGTGCTGACAGCAGGAACGTTCCTTGCTGGACGCATACATGTCGGTCTGGACAATCATGAAGGCGGCCGGGCGGGCGATCCGCCATCGGCCGCGCTGGCCCGAAATCTACACAGCCTGTCCTTGCGCACGGGGCGGCTGAAAACCGGTACGCCCCCTCGACTGGATGGGCGAACCATTGACTATGAGCCGTTGGAGAAGCAGCCCGGCGACACGCCAGTGCCGGTATTTTCTTTTCTAGGAAATCCTAGACAGCACCCTCGCCAGGTTTCCTGTCATATCACCCACACTAACGAACGTACTCACGAGATTATCCGGTCCGGCCTGACGCAGTCCCCGTTGTTCAACGGCGTCATTGAGGGTACAGGACCGCGGTACTGTCCTTCGGTAGAAGACAAAGTCGTGCGATTTGCCGAGCGGTCGGCACATCAGATCTTTGTCGAACCTGAAGGCTTGGATACACACGAAGTTTACCCGAACGGCATTTCTACCAGTTTGCCATTCGATGTGCAGTGGGACCTGGTTCGGAGTATCCGGGGGTTTGAGAATGCCATCATCACCCGACCAGGCTATGCGATTGAGTATGACTACTTTGATCCCAGAGACCTTCGCCCATCATTGGAAACTCTGGCTGTAGAGGGGCTTTATTTTGCAGGACAGATCAATGGTACTACCGGTTATGAAGAGGCGGCCGGTCAGGGGTTGGTTGCCGGGTTGAACGCAGCTCGTGGTACACAGGGACTTGAGCCATGGACCCCGCGTCGCGACGAGGCCTATGTCGGTGTCATGATTGATGATCTGGTGACACGCGGTGTCACGGAGCCTTACCGCATGTTTACTTCGCGAGCTGAATACCGTTTGCAGCTCAGAGAAGATAACGCGGATCTGCGGCTGACAGAAACGGGACGAGTATTGGGTCTGGTGAACGATACGCGGTGGCAGTATTTCAACGAAAAGCGCGACGTGTTTGTCAGGGAGCGACAGCGGCTCCAGGACACTTGGATTCGGCCCAATTCGGCGGCAGCCAAAGCGGCCGAAAAATTATTGGGTCAGTCACTGACGCGGGAATCCCGATTGGCAGAACTGCTGCTGCGGCCGGAGACCGGTTACCGCGAACTTGTGACGCTGCCGGGTGCTGGCCCCGGAATTGATTTTCCCGAAGTCATCGAGCAGCTGGAAAATGAAGCGCGTTATGCCGGTTATATTGAACGCCAGCAGGATGAAATTCAACGACGTCGACGTCACGAGGAAACGAAAATCCCCGAAGGTTTGGATTTCTGGCAGGTGCGTGGACTATCCAACGAAGTCTGCCAAACACTCACGGCACACCGGCCGGCCACATTGGGTCAGGCGGGCCGCATCTCGGGGATTACACCGGCAGCAGTTTCGTTGTTGCTGGTGTACCTTAAGAAACGATCGCTGCAGTCTGCGGCCTGATCGAGGCCATCCGTTGCACGATCAGCAGGAACTGGCCAATCAACTCAGCACGGGTTCTGCGCGAGCAGGCTGGATTTTGGATGAACCGGCCACTCAGCGATGCACACAGTTTCTGGAGTTGCTGTATACCTGGAACAAGGTCCATAACCTCACTGGCGCTCTCTGCCGTTCGGATGCGGTGTCGCGTCACTTGCTAGATAGCCTATCAATCGCACCTTTATTGAAAGGCCGGCGCCATCTGGATATTGGCGCTGGCGCTGGATTTCCTGGGCTACCGCTGGCCATCTGTCGACCGGCTGACCAGTGGACCTTGCTTGATAGCCGCGGCAAACGGGTGGCTTTTCTGCGACAGGCCTGTGCAACCCTGGAACTCACCAGCGTAGAAGCTGTCCATAGCCGGGTTGAAAATTACCGACCGACAGAGAATTTTGATACGCTTGTGTCGCGGGCGGTTGCCGCGCTGCCGACGCTGATGGACATGACCCGACATCTTTGCGGCGAGGGGGTGCGCGTGATCGTGATGAAGGGCATCTTCCCGGAGACTGAAATCCGCGAACTGCCTGATTCACTCCGCCGCCGGGCTGATGTAGTGCGGCTTGAGGTGCCGGGGCTTGACGCCGAACGCCACGCTGTGGTTTTTGATAACTGATCTCGAAGTGGCCATGACCATTGATCTGACATGACACGCATTATTGCGGTGACTAACCAGAAAGGCGGTGTCGGCAAAACGACCACCACTATTAATCTTGGTGCGTCACTCGCCCGCATGCACCGCAGGGTGCTATTGGTCGATCTGGATCCTCAAGCCAACGCCACAGTAGGCTGCGGTGTGGACCGAGTCAATCTGAAGGGCTCGAGTTACCAGCTGTTGCTGGATGCCTGCACGCTGCGTGACGCCGTGGTCGTTGTGCGCGACGGACTTGATCTTCTGCCGGCAGAGAGCGGTTTGGCAGGCGCGCAAGCTGAACTCGGCGGGGAGCAGGGAAACGACAACTACCGTTTGCGTTCGGCGCTGGGAGACGAAACGGGGTACGATTACATCTTTATAGACTGCCCTCCTGCGCTGAACGTGTTGACGATCAATGCCCTCGTTGCGGCACACTCGGTGCTGATTCCGGTGCAATGCGAGTACTATGCACTGGAAGGTTTGACGGGGCTGCTGGAAACCGTGGCCCGGGTACGGCAGAGCGCTAACCCAGGTCTTGTGATCGAGGGCCTGCTGAGAACCATGTACGATGGACGGAACAGCTTAACCCGAGAAGTCTCGGAGCAGCTGAGCCAACATTTTGGTGACAAACTGTTTCGCACGGTGATCCCACGCAATGTCCGTTTAGCAGAAGCGCCCAGTTACGGTAAGCCTGTGATCGACTATGATGAAAAATGTCTGGGCAGTCTGGCCCACCTGGCGCTGGCGGGAGAGATGATGGATGCCGCTTCAGCTCAAAACAATACCCCGGCTGAGCAGACAGGAGGCGCGCCATGAATAAAAAAGCGAGGTTAGGTAAAGGTCTAGATGCATTGCTAGGCGGGGTCGATCAAATCGCTGCACAAAGCGACGGCGAACTCCGCTATCTACCTGTTGCGACGATTCGCCCGGGGCGGTATCAGCCACGGACCAATATGGATGAGACCGCTTTAACCGAGCTTGCGGACTCAATCCGCACACACGGGGTGGTGCAACCCATCGTGGTGCGGGAGACTCCGGCGGGTGACTACGAACTTATTGCTGGGGAACGGCGCTGGCGCGCGGCACAGATGGCCGGTCTTGACGTTATCCCGTCAGTGGTTCGTCGCGTGGCTGACGAAATAGCGCTGGCGGTGGGTCTGATCGAGAACATCCAGCGCGAAAACCTTAATCCGGTTGAAGAAGCGAACGGACTAAGACGGCTGCTGGACGAGTTCGGTCTGACGCATCAACAGGTCGCGGACAGCATCGGTCGTTCGAGGGCAGCGGTGAGTAACCTATTGCGGTTACTGAATCTAGACCCGGCTGTCCGGGCGCATCTCGAGAACGGTCGGCTAGAAGCAGGGCATGCCCGGGCGATCCTGTCATTGCCGCGTGAGCAACAGCTGGCCGCGGCCGACACGGTTATCCAGCAGCGGCTTTCCGTACGCCAGACTGAGCAGTTAGTGAGGCGCTATCTCAGTGGCAAACGTAAGGAAAAACGCAAAACCGCACCTAAAGACGCTGACTTACGTCAGTTGGAAGAGGAGCTCTCGCAACAGCTGGCCGCGACAGTCAGTTTGGAGCAGCGTGGTCAGGGCGGCCGGGTGATCATTGAATATAACAGCCTTGATGAACTCGAAGGCATCCTGGAACGTCTTCGAAAATAAACGCTGACGCCGACTCAACGTCGACGAATGCCAATCGGCTGCCCAGCCTGTTCTGGGCGAGGCAGCTGGCGGTGAAGCACCATCAATGTCTCGAGCTTTGACAAAACGGGCTGTGGAAACGGGCTTGAGCGCCGTTCTCCAAGATTCACATGCAGCAGTAGCTGTTCACAGGTTGCGGCCAGATAATTTTCTGTTGCATGGTACATATTGAAGAAGTAGTGCACGCGCTTACTGTCATAATCCAGTAGCTGACAAGTCAGGCTTATGGGGTCGCCCAGCTGCAGTTCCTGGAGGTAGTTGATATGTATCTCGAGGGTAAAGGTGGATGTGCCACGTGCATCAATGCCTTCGGGGCCGATGTCTATATAGTTGGTTAGCCCGTCTACACCATGGTCGAAGGCCATTACATAATAGGCAACATTCATGTGGCCATTAAAATCTATCCACTCTGGCAGTACATGCTGATCGGAAAACTCAAGTGGTGCTTGGGATGCGTTAGTTACTCTAGTGGTCATGCGATGATCAGTTTCTCAGACGTAAAATGTTAAGTGACTGTTCGATAGCCTGTTCGAGGTAAGCTCCGTAAAACCCGAGGGTGGTCACACCTACAATGTCCTCTACCAGAATATCACCCACACCATCGGTGAATTGAATTGTTGGTACGAGCTCGATAGCGCGCTGTTCGGTAAAGCCAGCGTGGCTTATTGACTGTCTGCTGAAGTCGAGCAATGGGCGGATGCTGTCCATGCGGACTTCGCGTAACAATAACTTGTTCATAAATGCCGGGTCGGTCGAAAGATGATTGAGAAACTCATCCCGGACTAGGTCGCAGTATTCACAATGCACGCTGCTGAAGAACAGGACAACAGGAATTTTGCGAAGGTCAGACTCGCGACCGAGGCCATGAAGATCGTTGGCCATGCGCAACTCACCCTGCGCAGCAGACTCAATTGCCACCACCAGAAAAACAAAGACGAGCAGTCTGCGTACTAACAATAACATAGCAATCATTATAAACATGAATCAAAAGGCACCCCTTAAGACCCAACGGCCCGACTAAATTTTGGTTAAGATTGAACGGATATAGAGAGCCCTGTTTTTAACTTCTTCGCTCCAATGGGCGGGGCAGGTGGTTGTACGGCATACAATTGTTGTCAACTGTAGGCACGTCTACAAAAGATCTGAGGACAGCAGCCATGAGTGATATCAATAGTCCAGTGAAACTTTACATTACGCTGACCTCTCCCTATGCCCGGCTGGCCCGGATTGTGGTACTCGAAAAAGAACTTGGTGATAAAGTAGAGCAGATCATCGCTAAGACCCGACAGGTTGACAGCCCTTATTACCAGGTTAATCCGTCTGGTCGTGTGCCCTGCCTCATTCTGTCCGATGGCACACGACTAGAAGAATCTCAGCTGGTGTGCAGTTACCTAGATCACCTTGATGCGCCACCACTGTTCGAACCACCCACGGGAACTGTGGGACTACAGGTGCGCAGGCTAGAAGCGATGGCGCGGAGCCTTATGGACGGGGTGAGCGTGTGGATCCGGGAAGGGTTTCGTCCAGTCGACGAGCGTTCGCCTGGCATAGTTGGTCATGAACAAGCGCGCGCGGCACGACTGATCGATGTTTGGGAAAACGAGATCATAGATTCAGCGATGCAGGGGGATTTAAATAATATGGCACAGTTAACACTCATTACTGCACTCCAGCTTGAGCAGTGGAACCCGGAATTCAAGTGGCGTGAAGGGCACCCCAGGTTGGTTGAATGGTGTGATCAATTGTCTGACCGACCGTCACTACAGGAAACAGCGCCGGTGCTGTAACAAAATCGATATCCCTAAAATAAGTGTTTGTGTAGATTAGGGCGAAGATAAGGAGGAACAAATTATGGTAACGACCGTTGGAGAGATTTCCCGAGAAAGTGCAAGACTTTTCGGTGATAAGACCGCGCTGATCATCGAAGATAAAAGCTTCAGTTATAAGGAAATCGACGCTATGGCCTGCCGCGTCGCCAATGGGCTAAAAGCATCCGGTGTGAGACCCGGTGACCGAGTCACACTGTATTCAGCCAACTGTTGGGAGTGGGCTGTCAGCTATCACGCAATCGCTAAGACCGGCGCGGTGATTAATCCAATCAGCGCCATGTTGACGGCAAACGAAGTCAAGTTTGTTGTGGAAGACAACGGTGCCAAAGCAGTCTTAGGCTCAGCCGATAAAGCCGAGGCTCTGTTGGATCTCAAAAGCACTGGGGTACTCGACGAGGTCGTACTGTTCGGTGATGAATTACCAGTCGGGGCCACATCTTTTGATGACTGGTTGAAGGTAGGTGCCGATCAATATGAAATCGCAGCCAGAGGACGAGATGAACTGGCAGCGATCTGCTATACGTCGGGCACAACAGGGCACCCTAAAGGTGCGATGCACTCACATCGGAACATAGTGTCGTGCGCAGAAGGTACGGCTCTGATGCACGTTCGAACAAGCGAGGATATTTTGGTCAATCCACTGCCTTTGCCTCACGTCTATGGTTCGTGTGTGTTTAACGCCAGTTTTATGTACGGGATGACGCTGGTTCTTCTCCCTCGCTTCGAGGAATCAGCCGTATTTTCGGCGATTCAAGAAAACGGCGCGACTCTGCTTGATGGTGTGCCAACCGTCTATTATTATCTACTGGCATATCCTGATTTTGAAAAATACAACCTGTCGTCGTTGACGAGGGCTTGTGTCGGTGGGCAGACGCTGCCAGTCGCTAAGTCCCATGAATGGCAGAAACGCGTGGGTTGCCCGGTGCTAGAACTTTGGGGTATGACTGAACTTGCGGGCTTGGCAACTGCGAATCCATTCTATGGGGAGAACAAGCCCGGAACGATCGGTCCCGCTATACCAGGTAGTGCAGGAAAGATCGTCGCCGTAGATGATGCTAGCCGAGAACTAGGTTCCGGGGAAGAAGGCGAACTGATGTTTAAAGGCCCTTTGGTCATGAAGGGCTACTATGATAATGAAGTGGCTACACGTGAAGTCATGGACCCGGAAGGTTGGCTGCACACAGGCGACATTGCCACGCACGATGACCAGGGCTATTTTGCCATCGTGGATCGTAAAAAAGATATGATCCTGACAGCCGGTTACAACGTGTATCCCGCTGAACTCGAGCGCGTGATTTGTGGTCACCCGTCAGTGGCGCTAGCGGCGGTTGGCCGCTTAGAGGATGAGGCGAGAGGGGAGCTCGCAAAAGCGTACATCATGCTAAAGCCCGGCACACAGGCTACGGGACAGGAGATCGTGGACTTTTGCCGAAAGCAGCTCGCAGCTTATAAGGTTCCTCGGGCGGTGCAGTTTGTTGACAGTGTGCCACAAACGTCAAGCGGCAAAATTATGCGCAGGTTATTAACAGATATCGACGACGGAGGTCGGGACATATAGGCCGGCTTGGCAATAATACCACCGACCGGAACAAGCTGAGGCCAGTAGGCGCGCTATCTAATGTTGTTGTTAATCATGATTGTGTGTACTGCCACCTGTTTTAGTGATCGTAACTTTGGTGACAACACGGTCCCTGTTTGGTTGGGTGAAATCCATCGTTAACGCCCATTCTCCATACATCTCCAGTACCAGCTGAACGTGGTACATCCCCATGCCATGATTCATAACGCCAACTGGCTTAATTGCATGCGCACCTGGCATTGAGGTCATGTCGGCTGAAACCGTAAATTCAGCATCTTTGATAGCGTGTCCAGTTGTCTTATTCGTCAGTGTAATGATGCAGTCATAGGCCAGTCGAACGTCGGTTGCAGCGCATTCCGCCTGAGCTGATTTTTTGTCAGCCGCTGACGATGAAGTCGGTATCACTAGGAGCCATAGGGCAAGTCCTACGACTGATAAAAAGCGCAGTATGAACATATCGACGTTCCTGTTCGACCTGAATCCGTGGCAATATTAACCTAATTAACCTATACAAATGTAGGAACTCATGCAAATGAACCTTGTTGTACATCGGCTTCCAATACGATTGACCAGTATTTTGCTCTCTATGTTTGTTGTCGGGATTCTGGCTGGGGCACTACTACAAGACGGTTCTAGTTTTCGAACGGGATGGATAGAGTCCTATCTCAAAATGCACTCGAGTCTTACCCGGGCAGCGACTGATGATCGTTTGCTGGTGATGCACACTGATCTGGCTGCTCTGGAGCAACTTGCCGATCAAGAAGCCACCATAGTTAGGGTGAACCCGAGCAATTTTTCCAATATCGCCTACGTTGTCGTCGACGCGGCTGACACTTCCGCGCTAGACCTTATACGTGATTTGCCTTCTGTGCAGCTGGTGATTCGGAATCGGGTCGTGCTCTTTTGTCATTGAAGTGCCGATGGTGTAACAGACAATCAGCGTGATGTTTGCCACCACTGGACGATCGCACCGAAATCAGCTTGCAGGCGCTGTGCATCGTGGGGAGGTGCCAACACCGCCTGGAGAGCTGCCGATGGGTTGATCAGCATGATTGAATTTGAGTGGTCTATGGCGTTGCTCTCCCCGGCGTCGGGGTCTAGCGTAAACGGCGCTGCAAGTTCCGCTGCGAAAATAGCCAGAGTGTTGATATCGCCTGTGATGCCGATGAAAGTCGAATCGAATTCACGCAGGTAAGTCTTGAGGCGGATGGCTGAATCACGGCCCGGGTCAACAGTTACAAAAACCACCTGAATCGGTTGAGCATTGTCCTGTGAAGAAAGTGCGAGTATTAGACGTTTGAGTTCCGTCAAAGTCTCAGTACAGACGTGACCGCACGTGCTATACCCGAAATAGATAAACGACCATCTGCCCTTTAACTGGTTAACTGAAAAAGTCCCCCGATCAAAATCGATTAGTCGGAACGTTGAGATTGGGCGGGGGTTTTCGAAGACCAAGCCGTTGGCAATCGGTGTGGCACGATCGATGAACCAGGAAGACTGGCTACCGACCCACACACCCAGACAAAGTACGCATGCGCATGCGCCCAATATGGCGCTCTCACGCCAGAACCGAGTACTTACTCTCAAGGCCGTACCTGATCAGTCGTCAGAGCGGCCTGAAAGTTTCGCGTTATTTTCATGTGGACATGGTTTGGCGCTGGGTTATCCCCAAATAGGCCTGTACCAATCGACTATCATTCAGCAGCGCTTGACCTGTGCCTTGAATCACCGTGTGGCCGCTGTCCAGGACGTAAGCACGGTCTGAAATCGCCAGTGCCTGACGGACATTTTGTTCGACCAGGAGAATTGTCAGGCCTTGGTCACGTAACTGGCTTATGAGTCTGAACACCTCACTCACTGCGACCGGCGCAAGGCCAAGGGTAGGCTCATCGAGCAATAATAGTTTTGGTCTGTTCATTAATCCCCGGGCCAGTGCCAGCATCTGTGCCTGACCACCGCTCAGACTGGAACCCAATGAATCAAGCCGGTCTCTGAGCACCGGAAACTGTGACAGGATTTGTTCTGGGATGTTGTGATTGAGCACGAAGCCGCTGTTTGTATGGCACCCTGCCAGCAAATTTTCACGGACGCTCAGGGTTGCGAACAGCTGGCGTCCCTCAGGGACCTGGACAATGCCTTTACGGACGACGGCATGTGGCTTCAGTCCAGTAATATTTTCACCTTCAAATAAAATCTCACCACCACTGGGGCAGTGGATACCCGAGATCGCGTTTAAAACCGAGCTTTTCCCGGCGCCGTTGGCACCGGTGATAGAGACAATCTCTCCCAAATTTATTTCCACATCCACCGATGTCACGGCCTGTACTTCACCGTAGCGTACATCGAGGTTGGAGACGTGCAGCATCTGATTCAGTCCCGGCCGAGGTAAGCCTCGATCACTTGTGGCTGCTCCAGTACATTACCAGGTGACCCCTCGGCAATCTTCTCCCCATGGTTCAGTACGCACAGGTGTTGGCACACGTCCGAGATCAGGTCCATTTTATGTTCGATTACCAGACAAGTGCGGCCGGGGGCAATTCGTTCCCGAATCAGGCTAGCGATGGTTGCAGTTTCTGTAGGCGTCATGCCGCCCGCAGGCTCATCGAGTACAAGTAGTTCTGGATCGCGAACGAAGGCACGTGCAATTTCGAGCCGACGGCGCAAGGGCAACGG
>Ga0208128_1000031_pt1 | contig 48391 bp, 39 predicted proteins | sample ETNtaG_35_FD_185758 | JGI IMG/M metagenome (GOLD analysis project Ga0208128, IMG submission 185758) | Marine microbial and viral communities from oxygen minimum zone, Eastern Pacific Ocean - ETNP201306PF51B (SPAdes) (version 2) | ecosystem: Environmental > Aquatic > Marine > Oceanic ... | reverse complement strand
AGTGGGCAAAAACCTGTTATCACTTATCCTATGGGATGGTAGATTTACCTTCTGGAAGAATGAAATCTCGTGAAGGGACTGTAGTAGATGCAGATGATTTTATACAAGAAATGGTTGATACAGCCAAAAGCATAGCAAAGGAATTAGGAAAATTAGAGGGAACGACAGAGAAAGAGGCAAATGATTTGTATGAAATTATTGGCTTAGGAGCATTAAAATATTTTTTACTTAAAGTTGATCCTAAAAAACGTATGCTTTTTGACCCTAAAGAATCCATAGATTTTAATGGAAATACAGGACCATTTATCCAATACGCTTACGCTAGAATTCAATCTTTAAAAAGAAAGCATAAGGCTAAGGTGACAATACCAAAATCAGTTGATATAACAGATAAAGAACAAGAAATTATAAAGTTGTTAATGGAATTTCCATCCACTATACAAGAAGCAGCAGCTAATTATAGCCCTGCACTTGTTGCCAATTATGTTTATGACTTGGTGAAGGAGTACAATACTTACTACCAAAGCACTTCTATACTTACAGCTGAGAGTAATGATCTAATTAATTTTCGATTAGGACTATCAGTTAAGGTTGGGGACGTAATAAAAGTAGCTATGGGATTGTTAGGAGTTGGTGTCCCTGATAGGATGTGAGGAAAGTGATTATTTTAAGATCTAATTTTTAATGTTTTTTTCATACAATTTTATCCAATGAGAAACTTACTTTATTTGTTTTGTCTAATTCTTTCATCTTGTTTATCAGATGATAATTTAATTTTAGTTAAGAATTCTGGTACTGCACAAGGAAGTTTTTATCACATCCAGTATTTATCAGATGGTGGTGTGAATTACAAATCTCAGACAGATAGTATTTTCAGAGAAATAGATAGTTCTCTCTCTATTTACAAGGAATATTCACTTATTAGCAAGTTGAATAATGGGCAGAATTTGAAAACCGATTTACTTTTTAATGAGGTGTTTTTAGCGGCAGAAAAAGTGTACTTAGAGAGTGAAGGACATTTTGATTGTTCGATTTCTCCACTTGTGAAAGCCTGGGGTTTTTATAAAGATACATTGGGCGATTCCATTGTTATTGATTCAGTAAAGTTTCGTAATATTTTACCTTTTATTGGCTTTGATAAAATTAAGTTGATAAAAGATTCTCTAATTCTACCAAAAGGGATGAGGTTGGACTTCAATGCCATTGCTCAAGGATATACAGTAGATGTGATAGCACAATTTTTGCAAGAAAAAGGGAATAGTAATTATTTGATTGAAGTAGGTGGCGAGCTTTTGGCGAAAGGTAAAAATGCAGACGGAAACACTTGGAGAGTGGGGGTGGATAAGCCATCAGAAAATATAGATAAAAATGAACGTTTTCAGTTTATCTTGAATTTAGAGAATAAGGCATTAGCAACTTCTGGGAATTACCGTAGATTTTATGAAAAGGATGGGTTTAAATATGCACACACAATCAATCCTTTTAGCGGATTTCCAGCACAAAATAAGTTGCTGAGTGTTACGGTTATTCATGAAAGTTGCATGTTGGCTGATGCTTATGCTACCGCATTTATGGTAATGGGCACAAAGAAAAGTAAGCGATTTGTAAAATCTCATCCTGAAGTTGAAACCTACCTTGTTTACACTAATAAAAATGGAGAGTGGAATACTTTTATTAGTCCAGGAATGAAAAATAGGATTATAAATTAATCTTCCGATTTGCAAGCCTCATCAGGCATTGCTCCACAAAGACCACATGGCTCTCCTTCTTTGTTTGTTATTGAGTTTTGACTTGCACAAGTTCCAGCAAATTTTCCATTTTTCTTAATTAATATTTTAATAGCAATTCCAGCAAAAGCCAGTGTAATCATTCCTATTGTTATCAAAAATATCTTCATAATTGCAAAACTACATAAAAAAAAAGGCTACCTTAAGGTAGCCCTTTAAATTATTTTTTGAATTTCTTATTCTATTGTTATTTTTTTATCAACTGTTCCATCATCATAGATATAAAATAGTGTTGTGTTTCTTCTGAAGGGTGTTTCTTGACCTAACATATCAGTTATCTTTACTAATTTATTTTCAGTGATTTGTCTTGTTGATTTATCATCAATACCAGTAGTAGAAAAACTACGTATATTGATATCATCTATATACAAATTATTTCCACCTGCACAAACTCCTTTAAAAGCAATCATTACCTCAGCATTCCCATCATAAGCGCTTAAGTCTACTGTGTCAGTTGCCCAATCATTAGCTGTTGGGTAGAAATTCCCAGCTGATATAGCTACAGGATTTGTAGTAGCAAGTGCAGTACCCATAAGCTGTTTTTCTAAATTCCAAGTGATTCCACAATTTGTAGAAACTAAGACTTGCAATCTATTGTTGTCAAATCCAGTAGATTGAGCATGTGCATAGGAGTATGAAATCCCATTTCCTGTTGATGCAGAAAAATCAATTTTTGCAAAAACTAGATCAGCATAGTTACCACCTGTCATTTGAGCAAATTGCCATCTAAAAGAGTTATGGCTATTACCAAAACCACCAGCATTTGGTCCTGGCCATGTTGCATCAATAATAAATACTCTATGCCCTTGAGGATTTAGAAGTAAAGCATTATTTGGCGCTGGTGTTTGATTAGCATAGCCTTCAAATCCTTCCGTATGAGAAGTTGCAAATGCAGTAGGAGAAATAGTGTTAAAGCTTCCAGAACTTACTATATTATTGTTGGGCACATTATCAATAAATGAAGTGCCTGCCATTGTTCCAGAACTGTATGAAATAGTGTTTTCACCAGAAGGAACAGTTATAGTAGGGAATGTAATTGTAGTATTTGCTCCTGCAGCTAAAGCAGTGTACACAGTTTGGCTTACAGGATTATTCTGATTAAGCGTGTAACTTACTTCAAAAGTATCTACAGCTATTGCACTATTATTAGTTACTGTAATCTCAGGAGTAATACTATTATCACATAATGAGGTTGGCATTGTCATATTAGTAGTTGCACTTAAATCAATTAAGTTTACCCCAGGAGGTACGATATGTGTCATATTTGCCATATTACCACTTAAAATCTCTTGATTTCCTTCAGAAACAAAAACAGCAACCTCTAAATTAAACAAATCGTATGCTACCCCATTTAAATCTGCAGGAATAGTATAGGAATAAGTATTCTGAAATAATGATGTTGTTGTAGTTGAGGTAATATCATCTCCCCATTGTCCTGTAAGAAGATGTCTAAACATATGTTGATGATTGTAATTGCCATTTCCTAATACTGCAGTAGGGTTAGCTGATGCTCCAGCTTGTGGTCCTTCAATATTATTTTGCAATAAAACAACATTTATTTTGTTAGTTCCACTTGTGCTACTACTCGTGTAATAAGCTTCAACATCCACAGTCAGAATTCTTGTGCTAATATTTAAAGATGCCTCTGCAGCAACATTTACACATGATGGCTGTGCAAGTATTTGACTTCCAGCAGATGCCCAATCCCCTCTACTCATTGCTGTTCCGCCTCCTTGAGTCATAGTGAATTGGTGTCTGTTTATTGTTCCTGCAGGATAGCCTGTAACACCAGCTTGTCCATCAATTGCAGCACCAAAAGGTGTTCTAAAATCAGGTTCCCCAGCGCTTGGTACAGCAAATGAACCTGCATGAATATTAATTAATACAACATCACCAGGATTGGCATCATGTAATTGCTGTCCTTTAAGGTGTCCATCAGGACAAAACCCACAATGTATTCCTGTAAACTCTTCCAAAACAACATTTTTGTTTTCTGGGGTGGTACTTACAAGATTTTGCCCCATCAATATTGTTGATAGCCCTAAACCTAATATAGTAAGTAATTTCTTCTTCATAATAAATAGTTTTAAATTTTAATAGACTACAAACTTAATAAAAAACTATTAATAAAAAAGCTATTGTATTATGTTTGCACTTTAATCAATAGAAAAATGGAGAATAAAACAAAAGCATTTGCTCGTTTGCTCACAATAATGGATGAGTTAAGAGAGCAGTGTCCTTGGGATAAAAAGCAAACATATGAGAGTCTACGTTACCTAACTATAGAAGAAATGTACGAACTTTCTGATGCGATTTTAGAAAGAGATATAGATGAAATAAAAAAGGAGTTAGGAGATTTACTACTTCATATTGTATTTTATTCTCGTATTGCTTCTGAAACAAATGATTTCGATATTTCAGATGTTATAAATAATGTTTGCGACAAATTAGTACACAGACATCCTCATATTTATGGTGATGTTGAAGTTGTTGATGAAATTGAAGTGAAGAAAAATTGGGAAAAATTAAAATTAAAGGAAGGTAAAGAATCAGTTCTAGATGGAGTACCTAAATCATTGCCAGCTATTGTAAAATCATTTAGAATCCAGGAGAAAGTAAGAGGAATTGGTTTTGATTGGGACAATAAATCACAAGTATGGGACAAAATATTGGAAGAACTTGAGGAACTAAAAGTGGAGGCTGAAAAAGGTGATAGTGATAGGATGGAATCAGAATTTGGTGATGTGTTATTTGCACTAACAAATTATTCCAGATTTATTAATGTAAACCCAGAAGATGCTCTAGAGAGAACTAACAAAAGATTCATAAAAAGATTTCAAATAATGGAAAAGAAATTAAAAAAAGAAGAAAAAGATTTGTCAGAAATGAATCTGGAGGAAATGGAAAAATATTGGCAGTGGGCAAAAAATGAATACTTGAACACATAAGAATGAAAATAAATTTTTATCGTCTAGCAAGAAATATTCGTATTTTTACAAAAAATTAAAAAATGAGAAAACCATTTTTATTCATTATACTTTTTGCTCTTTCTTTCACATCATTTTCTCAGGATGTTTTTGATATAGGAATCAGAAAAATTGAGATATTTTTTTCAGAAACGAATTGGGATGACACACTAGATGTGTATTATGCAAATGATATTGGTCAAAGACTCATAGCTGATTCAGTTATTATTGATGGTGAAGTAGATCAGGATGTAGGTGTGAAGTATAAGGGTAATAGTTCTTATAATGTAAATAACTCCAAAAATCCACTAAACATTAAATTAGACTATGTAAATAATGGACAATCTATTGATGGCTATAATGTGTTGAAGCTTTCCAATGGATTCCGGGACCCATCTTTTGTTCGGGAAGTGATGACTTATGAAATGGCAAGAGAATACATGCCTGCTTCAAAAGCCACTTATGCCAATGTATTTATTAATGGTATTTGGAATGGACTTTATACCTGTGTTCAATCGGTTGATGATGATTTTACAAATGAACATTTTTATGAAAGGAAAGGACCTTTCTTTAAAGCCGATAATACAGGAGTTCAAGTTCCTAATTGTTCTGCTGGACAAAATGGGATTTGGAAATATTTTACAGATACCAATTGTTTGCAGAAGGCTTATGAAATGCAATCCTCAAATGATTGGACTCAGTTAGGAAATTTTTTAGATACTATTAATAATCATTTTTCTGAAGTTGAGAAGGTGTTGGATGAAGATAGAACCCTTTGGATGATGGCTTTCTCTAACTTAACAATTACACTTGATGGACCAATAAATAATATCCCTCATAATTTTTATATGTTTAAAGACAATAATGATAATTTTTCACCAATTATTTGGGACTTAAATGGATCTTTTGGTACATTTAAAAATGGTTTAACTACTCCTGTTACTACTCAGGATTTGCAAGAATTGGATATTTTTCATGGAAGTACCAATAACCAAAATAAGATGTGTACTCAGATGTTTTCATCCGATCAGTATAAAAGAATGTATGTTGCGCATATGCGAACAATACTAAATGAGCAATTTGCTAATAACGATTATAGTACAAGAGCATTACAATTACAAACTATAATTGATTCATCTGTCAATGCTGACCCAAATGGGTTTTATTCACATGCAGAATTTATATCCAATATAAATTCTTCTGTTGGTACACAAAATAGTATTGTAGGAATTACAGAATTAATGGGGGCAAGAATTTCATATATTCAATCTCTTCCAGAGTTTACAGCAATACCTCCTACAATCGGTAATATTACTTCAAGTCCATCTAATCCAACACCTCATACTAGTGTAACTATTTCTGCCCAAGTTACAAATGCAACAGATGTATTTTTAGGCTATCGATTTAAATTTCATGATGCATTTACAAAAACCGCCATGGTTGATAATGGAACTGGTTTATATAGTGCTGCAATTGATGTAGATGCAAGAGATGTACAATACTATATTTATGCTGAGAATAATGATGCTGGTATTTTCTCTCCTGAAAGAGCGGAAAAAGAATTTCATCAGTTAGCGGTGGTTGATAATTTAGTAATCAATGAGATTATGGCCTCTAATATTAGCGCCATAGCTGATCAAAGTGGGGAATATGATGATTGGGTAGAACTTTACAATGGTAATAATTTCTCACTCAATTTAACTGGTTATTATCTTTCTGATTCTGAGAATGATTTGACAAAATGGTCTTTTCCTAATGTTAGTATTTCTCCGAATGATTATTTGATAATTTGGTGTGATACGGCTGGAAACACACAAGCAGGATTGCATACTACCTATCGTCTTTCTGCTGATCAAGAGGAGGTATATCTTACTGATCCAAATGGAACTATAATTGATGCAGTTCATTTTGTAAATATGCCAAATGATGTGGCTTATGCTAGAGTTCCAAATGGAACGGGAACTTTTATTCATCAAGGAGAAACTTATGAAGCAAATAATCAGAATATTTCTGGGATTACTAATATGAATATTAGTAGTAAAATGCGTGTTTATCCTAACCCTTCCAATAATAGAATTTATATTCTGGGAGCAGATGGTGATTTGAGCATTCATAACCTAATAGGGCAAGAGGTGTTTAGCGATTATGTAGATAATACTATTTCAGTCGATATTTCTAATTGGAATGCTGGAGTATATTTTATAAAATCAAATCAAAAAGTGATTAAAATTATAAAACAATAAATATGAAAAGAATAGTAATTTTATTAGTTATTGTAATCGGATTTACATCCTGTGAAAAAGAATCAGGAGAAGGAGGCACTTCAGTAATTGAAGGGAAAGCATATAAGATTCACACCTATCAAACAACTCAAGGACAAATTGACACATTATATTATCAGCTAGATGCGGGTAAGGATGTTTTTATTATTTATTCTGATGATGAAACAGCTATTTATGATGATGAATTTGAAACAGATTATAATGGAAGGTATCGTTTTGAGTTTTTACGAAAAGGAAAATATACCATTTATACTTATGCTGATAGTTCTGATATGAACACTACTTATGATTATCCTGTTTTTCACCATATTGAAATTAAATCGAACAACTCTACCAACAAGGTTGATGATTTTGTAATTGAAAAGAATCAATAAGTGAAGTCTATACTAAACCTTTCTGATTTCACACCTATCTCATTATCTGAAATGGGTGAAGTGAAACTAATGAATAGAACCGATACTAAATTTGTTTTTAGGGTAATTAATTTGGAGAAACTCTTAGAAAAGATGCAGGCATTCTATAAAGTTTTGGAAGTAAATGACGAAAGAATTCAAACATATAAATCTCTTTATTTTGATACAGAAGACAGAAAATTCTATATCGATCATCATAATAGCAGGGTAAACAGAAATAAGATTCGTTTTAGAGAATATGTAGGTAGTGGCCTTACTTTTCTGGAGATAAAACTTAAAAATAATAAAGGTAAGACCATTAAAAAAAGGATGAGAGCTGCAAAAATCTCTGAAAAGCTTTCCTCTGAACAAAAAGAATACATTGAAAAAATAATAGGTAAGAAACTAGAAGTTAGTGCAAAGCAATGGATTAATTTTAGCCGACTTACATTTGTGCATAAAACACAAAAGGAACGACTTACCATTGATATAAATTTATCGTTTGAAAATGAAAAAGAATCAGGAGATTTGAGAGATATTGTAATTGCTGAAGTAAAGCAAGAAAGAATGAGCAGAAAATCTGATTTTATGCGTATTGCAAAAGAAATGAGTATCTTGCCCATGCGTTTGAGTAAATATTGTATTTCAACAATGCAATTATGGCAAAATATAAAGCAAAACAGATTTAAGAAGAAACAACTTTTTATTAATAAATTAAAACAAGTATAATGGAATTATTACTGATCTTGCTGGATAGTTTAGAATTTTTAGGTACACCCGTTTGGGATTCTGAGGATTTTCTTAAGCTTCTTATAAAAGGAACTTTCAATTTAGGAGTTGTACTTTTAATTGTACGGTGTATTTATTATCCTATAACAAAGAATAAGGATTATCTTTTTACTTATTTACTAATAAGCTTAACTGTATTTTTACTTTGTTTTTTACTTGACAATGTAAAACTTCAATTAGGATTTGCTTTAGGGCTTTTTGCAATATTTGGTATTATTCGCTACCGAACTGATCCTATTGCTATCAAAGAGATGACTTATCTTTTCTTAGTAATTGGAATATCGGTAGTGAATGCATTAGCAAACAAAAAAATTAGTTATGCTGAGCTGGTTTTTGCCAATTTACTAATTGTATTTGTCACCTTTGGGATGGAGCGGCTTTGGCTTCTGAAACACGAAACCAGAAAGAATATTATTTACGAAAAAATTGAACTCATAAAACCAGAGAATAAAACGGAACTTCTTGCAGATCTAAAAGAAAGGACGGGTATTGATATCATCAGATATGAAATAAGAAGAATTGATTTTTTGCGTGATATAGCTAACATTCGTATTTTCTATTATGAGGACGACTCTAAATAAAATCTTTATACTTTTATTTTTACCTTTCTTTTCTATAGCTCAGGAAAATGATTTTCAAACGTGGACATCTGTTTCTGCCTCAAAGAAGTTAATTAAAAAAACAGATTTAATAGTAAAACAAGGAGCTCGTTTTAGAGAGAATTCTTCCGTAAAATCTAAACTTTTTACTGATATAAGAATTAAAAGAAAATACAACAAACATTTTAGTTTTGCTGTTGGTTATCGCTTCTCGAATGATTGGAATAAGAGATTTGTATTAGCTCAAAAAAATAGGTTCTACTCAGATGTTTATTATAAAGATAAACTCAAAAAAAGATTCTTGCTTGATCTAAGAGCGAGATGGCAAACTCAAGGGAATTTTGAAGGATATTCATCACTTTTTAGACAAAAATCGGTAGTAGCATACAATATTAGAAAAACAAAATTAGAACCATCATTTGCAATAGAATATTTCCTAAATATTGAAAGTATACTAGTAGATAAATTACGATATGCTTTTGGCATTTCTCATCCTATTACAAAAGATTTGGATGCTGAAATAGCATATAGAATTCAGCAAGAGTTTTATGCCAATAATCCTGAAACTTTGTTTATTTTTGAAGGAAAATTATCTTATGATTTTTAACATATTATGAAAGAAAAAAAAATAGAGATAACCTTTGTAAAAGCAAATTTTAACGAACTAGATATTTCAGAACAAGAACTAATTGAAAAAGCAAAAAATGCATATTCCAATGCTTACGCCCCTTATTCTGGTTTTTTGGTTGGGGCAAGTGTTTTGCTAGAAAATGGAGAGATTATTAATGGAAGTAATCAGGAAAATGTGGCTTATCCTTCGGGGCTATGTGCCGAAAGAGTAGCTCTGTTTTATGCTGGCGCAAAATATCCAGAAGTCGCTATTAAAACCATTGCTATTTCCGCAAAGTCCAAAACTTTTGAAATTGATGATGTGGTTAGCCCATGTGGGGCATGCCGTCAAGTAATGGCAGAATACCAGCAAAAACAAGGACAAAATATACGACTGCTTTTACATCCCACTAATGATGAAGTACTGATTGCAAATTCAGTGACAGACTTGCTCCCGTTTATGTTTAATTCTGAGAAGTTAAGAAAGTTTTAATCAAAATTAATTTTTTGTTATTCAATTTTCTATTTTTGTCTACATTACAATAGTTAGATGAAAATATCATATAATTGGCTTAATCAGTATTTACTTTTAAAACAATCTCCTAATGAGATAGCTCAGCTTTTAACCGATATTGGTTTAGAAGTAGAAGGTACTCAGGAGGTAGAAAGCATAAAAGGGGGCTTAAAAGGAGTTGTGATTGGAGAGGTTATAACTAAAGTGCAGCATCCTAATGCCGACAGATTAAGCCTAACAACTGTTGATGTTGGAGCAGATGACGATTTACAAATTGTTTGTGGTGCCCCCAATGTAGCTGTAGGCCAAAAAGTCCCAGTCGCCACTATTGGCACTTTGCTTTATGATGGTAACGAATCTTTTAAAATTAAAAAAGGAAAGATAAGAGGAGAAGTTTCAATGGGAATGATTTGTGCTGAGGATGAGTTGGGTTTAGGAAAAGGGCATAAGGGAATTATGGTATTGAATGCCAAAGCCAAAGTAGGAACTCCTGCTGGGAAGTATTTTAAATTGGAATCAGATATTGTTTTTGAAATTGGACTTACACCCAATCGTTCGGATGCTATGGGTCATATTGGGGTAGCTCGTGATTTGCTTACGGTACTCAATCATAAAGGAGAGAAACTAAATATGTGTCGCCCATCAGTAGAGAATTTTAAAATAGCTAATACCAGTAAAACTATTGCTGTTGAAGTGAAAAATACAGATTTATGTCTAAGGTATTCAGGAATAAGTATTAGCGGAGTAACAGTTGCTGATTCTCCTGATTGGTTGCAAAATAGATTAAAAGCGATTGGTTTAACACCCATCAATAATATTGTAGATGCTACTAATTATGTATTGCATGAAACAGGACAACCATTACACGCTTTTGATATTGCAAAAATTGAAGGAAATAAAATAGTTGTTACTACTTTAAAAAACAATACCAAGTTTATCGCTTTGGATAAAATAGAAAGGAAGCTTTCAGTTACTGATTTAATGATATGTAATGTAAAAAAACCAATGTGCATTGCGGGAGTATTTGGTGGTTTGCATGCTGGAGTTACTAAGAATACAAAGGACATCTTTTTGGAATCTGCTTATTTTAATCCGGTAAGTATTAGAAAAACAGCAAAAAGACATAACCTGAGTACGGATGCTTCTTTCCGTTTTGAAAGAGGTTGTGACCCAAATATAACTGTTTACGCTTTAAAGCGTGTAGTATTACTTATTACTGAAATAGCAGGAGGTAAAATCGCATCTGAAATTACAGATATCTATCCAAGTAAAATTGAGCATTTTAAGGTTGATTTGAATTATGCTAAAATGGATGCGCTTATTGGTGAAGTGATTGACAGGGGGGTAGTGAAGTCAATTCTTACTGATTTAGAAATTGAAATCACTAATACTACTAAGGATGGTTTAAGTTTATTGATTCCTCCTTTTCGTGCAGATGTACAAAGGGAAGTAGATGTAATTGAGGAAATTCTAAGAATTTATGGCTTTAATACGGTTGCAATGCCAACTAAATTAAATACTACAATTTCTTATTCTGATAGTGTAAACCCTGAGAATTTAAGAAACACTATTTCTGATTTATTATCTACAAATGGATTCAATGAGGTAATGAATAATTCCTTAACTAAAGGTGATTACACGGCTATTATTCCTGAATTAGATACATCACAAAATGTTGAGCTTCTCAACCCTTTCTCACAGGATGTAAATGTAATGCGTCAATCTTTAAAGTTTAGCGGATTAGAGAATATTGCTTACAATCAAAACAGAAAAAATACTGATGTTAAGTTTTATGAGTTCGGTAAAACATATCATAAAACAGAAGAAGGATATAAAGAGAATCAGCACTTGCAAATTTTAGTTAGCGGTAAAGTTGAATCTGAAAATTGGAATACTTCATCTGATAAAGCAGATTTTTATTTCATTAAAGAAAAAGTGGAGCATGTCCTCAGTAGATTGGGAGTTAAGAAGTTAAAATCAGAGGCAATTTGTACGCACGGTTTTGTTGATGGATTGATGTATAAGTTCAAAAAAAATAGATTAGTTTGTTTTGGAAAACTAGATAAAAATCTTTGCAAAGCATTTAATGTTAAATCTGATGTTTATGCTGCTGATTTCAATTGGGATTTAGTTTTAGAACTAGCAGGATATACTAAAATAAAATACCAAGAAGTCTCAAGATTCCCAAAGGTAAGAAGGGACCTTTCTTTATTAGTTGATAAATCAGTTTCTTTTGACGAATTAAGTAAAATTGCCAAACAAGCAAATAATAAAATCTTAAAGACAGTTAATCTTTTTGATGTGTATGAAGGAGTGAAACTTCCTGAGGGTAAGAAATCTTATGCCTTATCATTCACAATGGCTGATGATAGTAAAACATTAACCGATAAATATGTGGATAAGGTAATGGATAAATTAATGAAGTCCTTTAAAGAGCAAGTAGGAGCAGAGGTAAGGTAAAATTTTTCATTTTGATTTGTATTGAGTAGTTGTTTAGTGATTAAAAACTATATTTGTATAATATAGTAAAGCTTAAAGAAATGTTTGAGAATTTATCAGAGAAACTAGATAAGGCGTTTAAAGTATTAAAAGGGCAAGGCAGTATTTCCGAAATTAATGTAGCCCAAACAATGAAAGAAATCCGTAAGGCACTTTTGTCTGCTGATGTGGATTTTAAAACTGCAAAATCTTTTACAGCTAAAGTAAAAGAAAAAGCAATGGGGCAAAAAGTGCTTACCGCTATTAATCCTGGTCATCTCTTAATCAAAATAATGCAAGATGAGCTAGCGAAATTGATGGGAAGCGAGCAGTCAGAAATTAATTTAAAAGGTTCGCCAACTATAATTCTAATATCTGGTTTGCAAGGAAGTGGTAAAACAACTTTTGCCGGAAAATTAGCATTATTATTGAAAAGTAAAAAAAACAAACGCCCCCTTTTAGTTGCTTGTGATGTGTACCGTCCTGCTGCAATTGATCAGATTGTTGTGTTGGCCGAGCAAGTTGGAGTAGAAGTTTTTCAAGACCGAGAAAGTAAAAATCCAGTTGAAATTTCCAGAAATGCAATAAAGCATGCTAAAGCCAATGGACATAATGTAGTAATAGTAGATACGGCAGGGCGATTAGCCGTGGATGAAAAAATGATGACTGAGATTGCTGCAATAAAATCAGCAACTAATCCTAATGAAACTTTGTTTGTGGTGGATTCGATGACAGGGCAAGATGCGGTGAATACTGCAAAAGTATTTAACGATAAACTAAATTATGATGGCGTAGTGCTTACTAAACTTGATGGGGACACTAGAGGAGGAGCGGCCTTAACTATTCGCTCGGTTGTAGATAAACCCATTAAATTTATTGGGACCTCTGAAAAAATGGATGGATTGGATGAATTCCATCCCGATAGAATGGCAAGTCGTATCTTAGGAATGGGAGATGTTATCTCTTTGGTAGAACGTGCACAACAACAATTTGATGAGGATGAAGCTAGGAAAGTGCAGAAGAAAATTGCTAAAGATCAATTTGATTTTGATGATTTTTTAAAACAAATTCAACAAGTAAAAAAGATGGGAAATATAAAGGATTTGGCGGGGATGATTCCTGGAATAGGGAAAGCTGTTAAGGATGTAGATATTGATGATGATGCTTTTAAAGGAATTGAATCTATTATCCACTCTATGACCAAGCAAGAACGTAAAAACCCTAAATTACTTAACGGTAGTAGAAAGAAAAGAATTGCTGATGGTAGCGGAACTTCAGTTGTTGATGTAAACCAATTGATTAAGCAATTCGGCCAAATGGGAAAAATGATGAAGATGATGCAAGGAGGTGGTGGAAAACAAATAATGCAAATGATGCAAGGAAAAGGCGGTATGCCTAAGATGTGATATTATAATTATGCAATTACTTGACGGAAAAAAAACAGCTAATGATATAAAAGAAGAAATCGCAATTGAGGTGACTACTCTAGTTACTAAAGGTGGTAAAAAACCGCATTTAGCTGCAATTTTAGTAGGATCTGATGGAGCAAGTGAAACCTATGTAAATGCTAAAGTAAAAGCTTGTGAAAGGGCAGGTATTGACTCTACTTTGATTCGTTTTGATAGTGATGTTTCAGAAGATGAATTACTTCTTGAAATTGAAAAAATCAATAATAATTCGGATATAGATGGCTTAATTGTACAGCTTCCATTGCCAAAGCATATTGATGAAATGAAGGTAACTGAAGAGATTTCTCCTAAGAAGGATGTAGATGGTTTTCATCCTTCTAATATTGGTAGAATGACCTTGAATTCGCCAACATTTTTACCAGCGACTCCTGCTGGAATTTTAGAACTATTGGAGAGACATAAAGTAGAAACTGTAGGGAAACATTGCGTAATTGTAGGCAGAAGTAATATTGTTGGTTTACCCATGAGTATTTTGATGGCACAAAAAAGTTATCCCGGAAATTGCACGGTAACTTTAACTCATAGTAGGACTCAAAATCTGAAAGAAATTACAGAAACTGCTGACATCTTAATAGTAGCCTTAGGTAAAGCTGAATTTGTTACATCAGATATGGTAAAGAATGGTGTTTGTATTATTGATGTAGGTATTACAAGAGTAAAGTCCGATAAAACAAAAAGTGGCTGGAAACTTTTGGGTGATGTCGCTTTTGAATCAGTGAAAGATAAATGCTCTTTTATTACTCCCGTTCCTGGTGGTGTTGGTCCCATGACCATTGCTATGCTTCTGAAAAATACGCTCATTGCTGCAAAAAGTAAAACCTAAATTTTATGAATGTTGCAGAGGATTTTCTAATAGAAGCAGGAACACTTTTACCTTTAATGGAAGCCTTTTATAGCATTCAGGGGGAGGGTTTTCATACAGGAAAATCTGCTTATTTTTTACGAATTGGCGGTTGTGATGTGGGTTGTCATTGGTGTGATGTAAAGGAAAGTTGGGATGCCAATTTGCATCCGCTTACTAAAGCAGAGGATATTGTAAAACAGATTGATGAAACAAAAATAAATACGGTAGTAATTACAGGAGGAGAGCCATTGATGTGGAATATGAATTTTTTAACAAAATCCTTAAAAAAGAAAGGATTGCAAGTGCATTTGGAAACTTCTGGGACTTATCCAATGAATGGAAGTTTTGATTGGATTTGTCTTTCGCCAAAAAAGAATCAGAAACCCCTTGATGAAATAAAACCATTGGCAAATGAGTTAAAGATAATTGTGCAAAACAAACACGATTTGAAATGGGCTGAGCAGCAGAAACAATTTGTTTCTCCCTCTTGCAAATTGTATCTGCAGCCCGAATGGGGCAAAAGAGATGAAGTGCTGCCTCTGATTACAGATTTTGTTATGGAAAATATAGATTGGCAGGTTTCCTTGCAAAGCCATAAATACATGAATCTTCCGTAAAATGAGAAACATACTTTTCCTATTACTAATAATCCCAACTCTTGTTTTCTCTCAGAAAAAGGATTATAACTCTTACGATAAAGCCGTCTCTTATTTCAATAAAGGAGATATAGAGAAAGCTAAAAAAAGCATTGGAAAGTGTATCCAGAAGAATGTAGATTGGGAAAAACCTTATCAATTACTTGGTAAAATTTATGAAGAAGAAGGGGATATTGAATTAGCAGTTGCGAATTATTATAGAGGTTTTGAGAAGGATAATCCTATCGACCAATTATGGTGGCAGAAAATAGGCGGTTTATATTTTGAAAATGGTTTGTACTCTAATGCTATGTATCATTTTAAGAGATTTGTAGCTTTCCAAAGTAAAGAAGCCGCCTTTTACAAAAAGGCGATGAAACATATTCAGGATTGTATGTTTGCTATTGGAGCAATAAGTAATCCTGTGGACTTCAACCCAAAAAATATTGGTAAGAATATCAACTCTGAAATGGCAGAATATTTGCCTTTTATCTCGGCTGATGGCAAGCAATTTGTGATAACAAGAAAAGTAAAAGGAGAAATGGATTTGCAAGAAGATTTCTTTTATTCCCAGAAGGATGAGGAAAACAATTGGCAAAAAGTAAAAAGTATGAACAGCATCAATACCCCCTTTAATGAGGGTGCAATTTCTATCTCGGCTGATGGAAGGTTTTTGGTTTTTACCGCATGCAATAGGGAGGATAGTAAAGGAAGTTGTGATTTGTATCTCCAGCTTTCCGAAAAAGAGAAAGCTTTTAATATGGAAAGCGTGAATAGTAAAAATTGGGATACTCAAGGTTGTTTTTCTCCCGATGGGAAGTATTTGTATTTTGTAAGCAATCGCATGGGAGGTTTTGGCGGAAAGGACATTTGGATTTCTGAGATAAGCGAAAATGGTTTTGGAAGACCTTTTAATGCTGGCTCAACAATCAATACGCAATACAATGAAATGTCTCCTTTTTTGCATGCTGACAATCTTACACTTTACTTTGCTTCTGATGGGCATATTGGTCTGGGTGATTTTGATTTGTTTGTAAGCAGAAGAATAGATGTAGAGCAAAAATGGAGCATGCCAGAAAATATGGGTTATCCAATAAATACACATAAAGTAGAAAATTCGTTGATCGTTGCAACTGATGGAAAAACAGCTTATTATGCATCCGATAAAAGCGGATACGGATTGGAAGATATTTTTTGGTTTGACTTGCCAAAAGAAAAACAAGCCACTAAAATTTCCGATTTAGAATTAGAAATAATCACTCAAAAACAAGGAGAAGAGGTCATCCTAAGAAATGTGCAGTTTGCAAACAATTCCTATGATCTGGATGAAATATCTTTTACGGAACTTAATACTCTTATTGATTACTTAAATAAAAATCCGAAAATTAAAATAGTAATAGAGGGACATACCGATAATGTAGGGAAAGCAAAAGAAAATCAGATTCTATCAAAAAATAGAGCTATTGCGGTATATAATTACCTTACACAAAACAACATTGCTGAAAATAGATTAAGCTATAAAGGCTATGGGGAAAGCAAACCTCTTGCGCCAAACGAATCAGAAAATGGAAGAAGAATAAATAGAAGAACTTCTTTTAAGATTATTCATTAAAAATATCAGCTTTCTTTTTTGGTTGTTCAGCACCTCTCCACAAGAACCCCTTTAAGAGTTTGTCTTTTTCCTCAATTTTATCCATGGGGTGCATAATGGCGGCTGGTTTAGTATGGAAGTTAATGCCATCCAATTCATTTTCCTTAAAAAATAGTGTAATATCAGAGCAGTCAGTTGTGTTAATACCAATATTTTTTTTATTGTTGTTTTGTGCTAAGAAGATGGTTTGCCCATTTCCAATAACCACTATCTTGTGTAATTTATTTTTCTTAAAAAATCCAGTCATTATTTTTCCTTTTATCTGGTTGTAATGCAGGGGATCTTCTTTAGAAATTATCATTGGGTTTTGCTGTAAAAACATTCTTTTTATTTTTCCGCGACTTACCAAAAGGAGAATGCTATCGGCAGTAATTTGAAACTTATCGCTCCAAATTATGGGGTTTCTAAAGAGTTCAATGGTAGAGTCCTGCAGATTATAGGAAAGAGAATCACATTTGGCTTGCATATCGGTTTTGTAGCACTTTACATTATTATAGGCAGTTATCTCTCTTTTGTTTTCTGTTTTTGTGCTTTTTAAGGTATCGGCATGCACAAAGAGGGTGTCTTGTTCAGTTATTAAATTCAAAAGGGTATTTTTGGTAACTATGGCATTTCCTGTTTCTTCAAAATACTTACCCAAATCACCACTAATAAATAAATTATTAACTGTATCAATTAGGTTGATATTACGGATGGCTTTCCCGTAACCATTATTTCTATCATAATAAATACTATCTCCTTTTAAAATAAAATCCTGATGTGTGATACTTGCATTTTTCTGAAACTGAGAAATATTACTTTCTGTATTGCACCAGCCATTTTCACAATAAATTATATTCTCCTCTGATGTGATGGTTGTCGGCCCTTGAAAGAAACTAACTTTCGTTTTAGAGTTGTACAACATTGTATCGGTTCTCATGATATAATCTTTGTTAATCACCTCTACATTCCCCTTAAAATAAAACAAATGGAGATTGGAATGATAACTTCCTTTGTCTGAAACTAAATTGTTATTCCCATCTTTTATTTCTCCTTTTGTTGGATAACTAGCTATGTCTTTCGCTAAATCATAATAGATTTGCTCAGTAGTAAGTTGCATGTGTTTGTCTACCAATTTTACATTATACTTAATAATAGCTTTACTAATATTTCCATCATAAATAAGTTGTTTCCCGTATAATTTAAGGGTGTCCCCTTGATTTATTTTGATATGCCCAAAGGCATCCATTCTATTGTTTTTATACTGATAAGCACTATCGCATTGCATTATTGCTCCTTCATGTTTGAAAGATACATTCCCAATTAATTTTCCGTAATCTGGATGTTTGTTGTTATTGAAAATAAAATCATCCGCATGAATAATCTCAATTTGCTTTTGTGCATTAGTTATGAAAAAACTGCACAAAAAGAGTGGCAGTATAAAAAGGATTTTTTTCAACTATTTGAAAAAAGTTTGTTTTCTGTCAGGTCCCACCGATACAATAGTAATTGGCGTTTCTAATTCCCTCTCCAAATAAGAGATGTAATCATGGAGAGCTTGTGGAGCATCTTCCAGTTTTTCCAAATTCATCAAATCTTCTTTCCATCCTTCCAATTCCTGAAAAACAGGTGTTAGTCCATCATTGGATTCAAATGGAAAATAGTCAATTTTCTGTCCATTAAAATTATAATGGGTACAAACTTTTATCTTATCAATCCCAGAAAGTACATCTCCCTTCATCATCATGAGTTTAGTAACGCCATTTATATTAATTGCGTATTTAAGAGCCGGTAAATCTATCCAACCACACCTTCTTGCTCGGCCTGTTGTAGCGCCAAATTCATTTCCCACTTTTCCCATATGTGCCCCCGCTTCATCAAAAAGTTCGGTAGGGAAAGGGCCACTTCCAACTCTTGTGCAGTATGCCTTGAAAATTCCGAAAACATCCTCCATTTTATTTGGAGCAATTCCCAAACCAGTGCAAGCACCAGCCGCTATAGTATTGGAAGAAGTAACAAAGGGATAAGATCCAAAATCGATATCTAATAAGGTGCCTTGCGCTCCTTCTGCCAAAATATTTTTTCCTTCTTTTATGGCATTATGCAAATAGTGTTCACTCTCAATATGCTCAAATTTTCTGATTGTATCCAAAGATGCAAACCATTTTGATTCTAGCTCACTTAAATCATATTCAAAATCGTAAAAGTTAAGAATTTGGATGTGCTTGTGTTTTAGCTTTTCGTATCTTTCTTTAAAATTACTTACCGAAATATCTCCAACTCTAAGTCCGTTTCTTCCAGTTTTATCCATATAAGTCGGTCCTATTCCTTTAAGAGTAGATCCAATTTTATTTTTTCCTTTTGCCTTCTCACTTGCAGCATCCAAAAGCTTATGGGTTGGCAAAATTAGATGTGCTCTTTTCGATATAAAAAGCTCAGACATTTCTACATTCAATTTATCGATCTCCTTTATTTCGTTTTCAAAAATAATGGGGTCAATCACTACTCCATTTCCGATAATGTTTATTGTTCCTTTATGAAAAATACCTGAAGGGATAGTGTGTAATACATGTTTTATTCCATCAAATTCTAGGGTGTGTCCTGCATTTGGCCCCCCTTGAAAGCGTGCGATAATATCATAATTTGTAGTGAGTACATCTACAATTTTTCCTTTTCCTTCATCTCCCCATTGTAGTCCTAAAAGAACATCTACTGCCATAATTATTTTTTGTTTTTTTGTTTCTCTTGACACTTTTGGCAAATGCCATAAAAGTTAAGTGCGTGTCGATTAATTTTAAAATGTAAATTTTCTTCAATAAAATTCTTTATTTCCTGAATTCTTGGATCGCAAAATTCTAAAACTTCTTGGCAAGAGTTGCACACCAAATGATCGTGCTGTTTATTATGAAAGGATTTTTCGTATTGAGCCTGTGCTTTTCCGAATTGGTGCCTTCTGATTAAACGGGAAGCTATTAATAAATCAAGTGTATTATACAGAGTGGCACGACTTACCCTATAATTTTTATTTTTCATTTGAATATACATTGATTCAATATCAAAATGACCTTCATGAGCGTAAATTTCATTTAGGATAGCGTATCGTTCAGGGGTTTTTCTGTGCTTGTTTTCCATCAAATATTCAGTGAATATCTGAGAAACAATATCTATGGTTTTTTCTTTTGGCATTTTCAAAATGAAAGTTCCAAAAATAATAAATTTATAACGCTTTGCATTAAAAAATTAGTCAAGTTTATAACTTCTTTCAATAGTCTGCAACCCATCAATGTTCTTCAATTTTTTTATTAAAGAATTAAGGAAACTAACATTGTGAATCTTCAAAGTAATTTTGCCCTCAAACAGCCCATCATTACTTTTTATATTTACCGCTTTCATATTCACATTCATTTGGGATGAAATCACTTTTGTAACATTATTCATCAGTCCAATTCTATCAATTCCCTTGATAGTAAGGTAGGCAGTAAAGTTTATGCTATCCTTACTTACCCACCTTGCAATAAGGAGGCGGTAATCATAGTTGGAACGCATCTCAATGGCATTAGGGCAAGTTGCTCGGTGTACTTTTACACCTTCTTCCACAGTAGTAAAACCAAATATTTCATCTCCAGGAATTGGATTGCAACATTTGGATAATATATAATTAAAAACCTCATCATTTTCTCCGAAAACAATAATTTTATCTTCTTGCTGTATTGTTTTTGATTTCGGGCTCCTTTTTATCTTATTTTTAATAGAAGTATACCAGCCAATAGTTCTAGATCTTGCAAAATCTATTAACTCATTATTACTTATAACTCCTGTTCCAATTCTATAAAACAGTTCTAAGCTATCACCAATCTGGAAATATCTAACCAATTCTGTTTCTACTTTTTCATCCAATTTTATTTTCAGCTGTTTTAGTTTTCTTTCTAACTTTTCCCTTCCTTCTTTTCCAATTAACTTTTTGTCTTCTTTAAGGGAAGTTTTTATTTTAGATTTTGCTCTTGCGGTAACTACAAATTGTAACCAACCTTTTTTAGGAATTTGTTTTTTGGAAGTAATCACTTCTACTTGATCGCCACTTTTTAGTACATGACTTAGTGGTACCAATTTTCCATTTACTTTCACACCCAAACAAGTTCTACCTACTTCAGTATGAATCTCAAATGCAAAATCAAGTGCGGTAGCACTCTTAGGTAATGTTTTTAAATCGCCAGCAGGGGTGAAAACATAAATTTCACCAGAGAAAAGATTGAGTTTAAAATCGTCAATAAAATCAACTGCATTCGATTCTGGATTTTCCAATAAATCTCTTATTTTGTTTATCCAACCATCTAAACTACTATCCTTTGCATTTGTATCATTATTCTTATATTTCCAATGTGCAGCATATCCTTGCTCGGCAATCTCATCCATTCTTTTGCTTCTTATCTGCACTTCCACCCATTTTCCATCATGTCCCATTACGGTAGTATGTAAGGATTCATAGCCATTGGTTTTTGGGGTTGATATCCAGTCTCTCAATCGGTCAGGGTTTGGTTTATAATAATCTGAAACTACTGAATAAACTTTCCAACAATCGGCTTTCTCTTTTTCTGGCTTGGAGTCAATTATAATACGTATGGCAAACAAATCGAAAACTTCATCAAACTTTAAATGTTGCTGTTTCATTTTATTGCGGATAGAAAAAATGGACTTTGGCCGTCCCTTTATACTGCACTTTATTTTTTCTTCTTTTAAAGTCTCCTTAATGGGCTGGGTAAACTTATTAATGTATTTTGTTCTTTCTTTTTTAGTCTCATTTAAGTTTAAGGAGATGGCTTTATAAACTTCAGATTTTGTAAATTTTAATCCTAAATCTTCTAGCTCTGTTTTAATGGAATAAAGCCCTAATCGATGGGCAAGAGGGGCATAAAGATAAAGTGTTTCGGATGCAATTTTTAGCTGTTTAGGTTTTGTCATTGCACCCAATGTGCGCATATTATGTAATCGATCAGCCAATTTTATCAGTATCACTCTTACATCATCCGAAAGAGTGAGTAACATCTTTCTAAAATTTTCTTGTTGCAAGGAAAGATTTTTGTCAAACATATCCTCAATTTTGGTAAGCCCATCAATAATCCTTGCTACTTTACTTCCAAAAATACGATCGATATCTTCCAGAGTATAATCCGTATCTTCAACCACATCATGCATAAGAGCACAAATAATAGATGTGGTTCCTAAACCAATTTCCTTTGCAGCAATATGTGCCACCGCTATTGGATGGTAAATAAATGGTTCTCCCGATTTTCTACGAACTCTTTTATGGGCCTCCATAGCTAAGTTGAATGCCTTGCGGATATCTTTTTTGTCCGTAGTGTTCGTTTTATCCTTACAAGCCCGTAACAAAGCCCTGTACTTGTTTAGGATTTCCCTATTTTCTTTTTCTATGTCAATCTTTTTTACCATTAAACATTGTGAATTAATAAGCAAATATCGGATATTCTTTCATCAAATTATTTACTTTCTGTTTTACGGAATTGATAGTTGTTTCGTTCTCAAAATCCATGATTACATCATCAATCAAATCAACAATTTGTGCAATAGTTTCCTCTTTTATTCCCCTTGTAGTAATAGCTGGTGTGCCAATTCGTATGCCGGATGTGATAAAAGGCGATTGTGTATCAAAAGGAACCATGTTTTTGTTGAGAGTGATGTCGGCTTTAACCAATGCGTTTTCAGCATCTTTTCCCGTTACATTTTTACTTCTCAAATCAATTAGCATACAATGATTCTGGGTTCCTCCTGAAATTACTTTATATCCTTTATCAATAAAGCATTGCGCCATCAATTGTGCATTTTTAATTACTTGTTGGCTATATTCTTTGAATGATGGATGAAGTGCTTCCCCAAAAGCTATTGCTTTTGCTGCAATTACGTGTTCTAATGGTCCGCCTTGTGAACCCGGGAAAACGGCAGAATTCAGTATTGTAGACATCATTCTGACTTTCCCTTTTGGAGTAGTTATCCTCCAGGGATTTTCAAAATCTTTTCCCATCATAATCATTCCTCCTCTTGGCCCTCTAAGGGTTTTATGCGTAGTTGTGGTAAGTATGTGGCAATGAGGAGCTGGGTTGTTCAATAATTTTGCTGCTATTAGCCCAGCAGGATGTGCAATATCTGCCATAAGTAATGTATCAACTTTATCTGCAATCTCTCTAAATCTTTTATAATCCCAATCCTGTGAATAGGCAGATGCACCACAAATAATTAGTTTTGGTTTTTTCTCTAATGCTACTTGTTCTAATTTTTCGTAATCTACTTTGCCACTTTCCTCTTCTACACTATAAAAAGAGGTACTATATAATTTACCTGAAAAATTAACTGGGGAGCCGTGGGTTAAATGCCCTCCATGCGAGAGGTTAAAACCCAAAATTTTATCTCCTGGATTAAGGCAAGCGAGCATTACAGCAGCATTTGCCTGAGAACCAGAATGTGGCTGCACATTTACATACTCCACACCAAATAATTCTTTTGCTCTATCAATAGCTAACTGCTCTACTTTATCTACCACTTCACAGCCACCATAATATCTCTTCTTTGGATATCCTTCCGCATATTTGTTGGTAAGGCATGTGCCTATTGCCATCATTACCTGCTCACTTACAAAGTTTTCGGAGGCAATTAATTCAATCCCATTTTTTTGCCTCTGATGTTCCTGCTGTATTAAATCAAAAATTTCTTGATCTTTTTTCATTTCTTTATTCGCTTTTATTTCTATTTTCGTAACGCAACAAATGTAAATATTTATGAATAGAGTAAAAGAACTTTTTGGAATAAAATATCCAATCATTCAAGGCGGGATGCTTTGGTGTAGTGGTTGGAGGTTGGCATCAGCTGTAAGTAATGCCGGAGGATTAGGGCTAATTGGCTCAGCATCAATGTATCCTGATGTTTTGGATGAGCATATCACAAAATGTAAAAAAGCCACAGATAAACCTTTCGGTGTAAATATGGCACTTCTTTATCCAAAAATTGAAGAGCACATTAATGTTATTATAAAGCAAGAGGTGAAAATTGTTTTCACTTCAGCTGGAAATCCTGCCAAATACACCTCTGTTTTAAAAGAGAAAGGCATAAAAGTAGTACATGTAGTGCCTAATTTGCGTTTTGCCGAAAAAGCGGTAAATGAAGGAGTGGATGCTATTGTAGTAGAAGGATTTGAAGCGGGAGGACATAACGGAAAAGATGAAATAACAACAATATGCTTGATTCCACTTGTAAAAAAAGAAATTAATATTCCAATAATTGCAGCTGGTGGAATTGGAAGTGGAGAGGCTATATTAGCTGCTTTTGCATTGGGGGCAGAGGGAGTACAAATTGGAAGCAGGTTTGCAGCATCCAAAGAGAGTTCTGCCCATATTAATTTCAAAAAAGCAATTGTTGATGCAGTAGAAAATGACACTATTGTTACCTTAAAAGAATTGGCTCCCGTTCGGCTTTTGAAGAATCCTTTTTATACCAAAATATTTGATGCTTATAAAAAAGGATCAACTCCAGAAGAGTTGAAAATATTGCTTGGAAGAGGTAGGGCAAAAAAAGGAATTTTTGAGGGCGATTTGATTGAGGGGGAATTAGAAATTGGGCAAGTATCTGCACAGATAAATGAGATAAAATCGGTACAAGAAATAATGGAAGAATTGACTGAGGGCTTTAAAAGGGTTAAAAACAATCTAAATAATTTTGATTATTAATGAATGAATTACTAATTTTATTCAAGAAACCTTATCTAATTTTTAGCGTTTATTAAGGTGTTGAGTGAATAAGTTATTTACAGGCTACCATTGTAGGAAACATAATTATTGCTAAATTTGTAAAAATTAAATCGCATAAAGATGAAAAAAACACTTTTACTTCTGTTATTATTTACACTATCTTTCACGCAAACCAAAGCTTCCCATTTAATGGGTGGGGAAGTAACTTGGGAATGTATTAAGCCAGGAGTAGCGACTTCCGGTATGTATATTTTTACCATGAAAGTGTATAGAGACTGTAATGGGGTGAATTTAAGTACAAATCCGATAAACTTAACCACAAATCATCCTATCATTTCTTCCATACAGTTAGACTGGATTTCTAATACAGATATTTCTCCAGCATGCGATCCTACCAATAGTGGAAATCCGCAAATGAATTGTTTAAATCCTCAACAAGGGTCTGTAGAAGAATGGATATACCAGTCGCAACCCGTGAATTTACCTGGTATACCACCAGCTACCGGATGGCATTTTTATTGGGGTAGTTGCTGTAGGAATGCAGCTATTGTGAATATTCTTAATCCTGACACTTATGGTTTTACCCTTAGGGCTATAATGTATCCTTATACTATTCCTCCAAATGCAACTCCAGAGAATACATCCCCTTGTTTCGATTCTTCTCCTCAGTTTAATGAACAGCCAAAAACAATTATTTGCACTGGCTATCCTTTTTCATATTCCCATAATGCCTCTGACCCTGAGCTAGACGAAATCGTTTATTCTTGGGGCGACCCTATCGATAACGGATATGTTCCAGGAGCACCAGGTATTATTCCATTTTTGGCTCCTTATACAATTAATAGTCAAATACCAGGAAATCCAACATTAGACCCTGTAACAGGGGAGATCTCTTATAATTCAGTAACATCAGGAAACTTTGTAACCTGTATAAAGGTAAGCTCATATAAATGTGGGCAGTTAGTAGCAGAAGTATTTAGGGAGATACAAGTAATTCTTATTGCTTGTCCAAGTATGGTTGGTGGTGCCCCGAATAACAAACCAGTAGTAAATCCTCCTTTTAATGGAGGGACTCAATATAACACAACTGTGTATGCAGGCGATCTTGTAACCTTTAATATTACAGGAACTGATAATGATATTTATGCTAACGGTTCCCCACAGGATTTAACATTGGAAGTTTCTGGTGCTCAGTTTTCTTCTGATTATATTAATACTTCTTTGTGTTTAAATCCTCCTTGTGCAACCTTTAATAATGGGGTAGGACTTGTTCCGCCTTTCTCAGCACCAACCACTGTTGATGGTATTTTTGAATGGCAAACCAATTGTGCTCATATCGCTTCCAATGTAGGATGTAATATAACATCTAATCTATATACTTTCTTAATTAAAGTATATGATGATTTTTGTCCAGCACCTGCTATTGCTATTGCAACAATTTCGGTAGAAGTAGTGGCAGCCCCAACTGATAACCCACCTGATATAAGGTGTGTTTCAGTAGATCCAAATGGAGATGTATTGCTTAGTTGGGAACATTTGCTGACTGCTCAATCTTCTACTATTTATAATATTTATTCTTCCGGAACTCCTAATGGCCCCTTTACACTTTTAGACACAGTTGTCTATCCGAGTAAAACATATACTCATAGTGGAGCTGGAGCAAATAATTCATCAGTTTATTATTACCTAACTTCTGAATCAGATTGTGCAGGAGTATCCGATCCTTCTGATACTTTAAAAACCATAAAATTGGATGTAACTCCTATCGCTTCTTCAACTATTGGAGATTTGTTTTGGAATCAAATTCATATTCCAGCACTTACTACTTCAGCAGGAATTTATACCATTTTTGCTTCAGATGGAAGTGGGGGATGGGCAAATGTTGGGGCTACGGCAGATACTAATTTCCAGTTTCCAGCACAAACTTGTAACTCTTATCAAGGATTTTATGTTTCTTTAGATGATGCAAGTGGATGTGTATCCAATTCTTCTATTGATGGCGCTAATTTACAAGATACAATTAGTCCAAATACACCAGTAATAGATGTTGTAACAGTTACTGGAGGAAAATCTGAAATTAATTGGACTAGCTCTTCTACTGATGTTGATGCTTATGTAATATATATATTAGATGAGTTTGGTGCTTGGATTACAATCGATACTGTAGATGGTATCGCAAATACAACTTATACTTATAATACATCTAGTGCAAACGATAAATCGGAAACTTTCAGAGTTCGTGCTTTAGATAGTTGTTATAATGCAAGTGGAACATCCTTAAATCATAACTCTATTTATTTATCTTCAGTTTTAGATGTATGCGAATACAGTATTTATTTCAATTGGAATGATTATAATAACATGGTGGGGAATTTAAGCCATTACAAAGTAATGATTACAGAAAATACGGAATCTGGAGGAACTGTAAATACAGAAGAAAGATTTACTATCGGTTCGAATAATTATACCTTACCTAATATTGCTTCAGGCTCTGTGTATGATGTGGTTGTAGTGGCTTATAATTCCGATTCAACTATCTCTTCCTATTCTAATGTGATAAGTATAAATGCGGATCTATTTCCAAAGCCTCAGTTTAATTATATCACAAAAGCAACTGTAAATCATGAAACGGGTTTTATTGAGCTAAATTGTCATGTTGATAATGCAGCTGTGATTGATTATTATAGAGTATTCCGCTCAAAAAGAGATGAAGATAATTTTGTAGATATTGCCCATATTCCATTTAATGGACAGCCAAATATCAGTTATACAGATGGTGGAGTAAGTACTTCTACCCATTATTATAATTATCAGATTTATCCTGTTGATACCTGTGGGATTACGCTTTCTGTAGGAAGTATACAATTTGCTGGAGATACATCTTTTGCACAATCCATATTATTAGAGTCAATTGGAAATAAAGATATGACTAATGATTTAACCTTTAATAATTATGATGGTTGGCTTGGTAATGATGTCCAGTACAATCTTTATCGTTCGGTAAATAGAGGAGATTTTTCTGCTATTGCTTTGGCTACTTTCATAGGAGGAAGTCATACTTATTCTTATCTAGATGATGTAGTGGAATTTACAGATGGGAATGGTCGTTTTTGTTATTATGTAGAGGCCTTGGAAGGAAATACAAATCCTTATGGTTTTGTAGAAAGAAGTTTATCTAATATAAGTTGTATTTCCCAAGTTCCAATTCTAATTATTCCAAATACTTTCACGCCAAATGATGATGAACACAATGAAATTTTTCATCCAATAACTTCTTTTGTATCTGAGATTGGATATTCCTTTGCAATTTTTGACAAATGGGGGCATGAAATTTTCCAAACTAACGATCCTTCCAAAGGATGGGATGGAAATTATTTAGGCAATCCTGCACAGAATGGAAATTATGTCTATCATGTTCAATATATAAATGGAGTAGGAATGCTTACAGAAAAAACAGATGTTGTAAGTTTAATAAGATAAGAAAAATCATATAAAAATAAGAGTCCCATTTTTGGGACTTTTTTTTGTAATCTGAACTAATATTTTATTTATTTTTGCACTCAATTTTTTAAAACAGAATATGACCGAAAAATACAAACAAATATCAGAAGGGCTTACTTATGATGATGTATTGGTTGTTCCAGATTATTCTGAAGTATTGCCATCTACTGTGGGTGTAACTACAAATTTCACCAAAAATATAAAGTTAAATATTCCTATCGTTTCTGCAGCAATGGATACGGTTACAGAAGCAGGAATGGCTATCGCAATCGCCCAAGAAGGTGGTATTGGTGTTTTGCACAAAAACATGAGTATCGAAAATCAGGTAAATGAAGTAAGAAAAGTAAAACGATCAGAAAGTGGAATGATTTTAGATCCCATAACTTTATTGGTTGAAGCCAAGGTAGGGGATGCTATGAATATCATGCAAGAATTTAAGATTGGAGGAATTCCAATTATAAATAAGAAAAATGAATTAGTGGGCATAGTAACTAATAGAGATTTAAGATTCGAGAAAGATTTGAGCTTACCGATTAAGCAAATCATGACTACTGATAACATTATTACTACTGAAATTGCTGATTTAGAAAATGCGGAACACATTCTGCAAGAAAACAAAATTGAAAAGTTGCCAGTAGTAAACAAAAATAATGAACTAGTTGGGCTAATTACTTTTAAGGACATTATTAAAAACAGGATGCGTCCTAACGCTTGCAAAGATAAGTATGGAAGATTAAGAGTTGTTGCGGCTGTTGGTGTAACTACTGATGTTTTTGAAAGGATTGCAGCATTAGTAAAAGTATCAGTTGATGCAATTATTATTGATACAGCTCATGGACATTCAAAAGGAGTAATTGATTTGTTAAAGAAAATAAAATCGGACTACCCAAAATTGGATGTTGTGGTAGGAAATATTGCTACTGCAAAAGCGGCAAAAGATCTTATTGATGCTGGTGCAGATGCCATAAAAGTAGGAATTGGTCCTGGTTCAATTTGTACTACAAGAATTATTGCAGGAATTGGGGTTCCTCAACTTACTGCTCTTTTGGATGTAAATGAGGTAGCAAAAAAGAATAATATTCCTGTAATTGCAGATGGAGGAATAAGGTATTCTGGAGATATTGTAAAAGCATTAGTTGCAGGCTCTAGTGCTGTAATGTTAGGCTCCTTAATTGCTGGAGTGGAAGAAGCTCCTGGTGAGACTATTATTTTTGAGGGAAGAAAATTCAAAACATTTCGCGGGATGGGTTCAGTGGATGCTATGCAGGATGGCTCAAAGGACAGATATTTTCAAACTACTGAAAATGATCCAAAGAAATTAGTGCCAGAAGGGATTGTTGGTAGAGTAGCTTATAAAGGTACTTTATCAGAAGTAATACATCAAATGATTGGAGGATTAAGGGCTGGAATGGGTTATTGTGGCGCTAAAAACATAACAGATTTAGCAAAAGCTAGATTCATAAAAATTACAGCCTCAGGAGTTACGGAAAGCCATCCTCATGATGTAACTATAACAAGGGAAGCTCCAAATTATAGTCGAAAATAAATTTAAAAATAAAATAAGTATGAAAAAAAATGTGTTAGTATTTTGTATTGGTCTTTTTTGTTCTTTGTCTTTTGCACAAAACAATGAAGTAATTCTAAGTGTTGGAGAAGATAACATCACTCTTGATGATTTTAAAGCGATATTCTTAAAGAATAACCACAATGATTCTACCATTACCAAGGAGTATTTGAATGACTATATGCAACTATTTATTAATTTTCGTTTGAAAGTAAAAGAAGCAAAAGAGCTAAAATACGATACTATTACTGCATTTGTAAATGAACTCGCCATGTACAGGAATCAATTGGCAAAGCCTTATTTGAGTGACAGTCAATTTGATGAAAAATTAATAGAAGAGGCATACGAGCGAATGCAAGAAGATGTAAATGCAAGCCATATTTTATTTGCAATAGATGAGAAATCAACTCCTACCGACACACTAAAAGCATATAAAAAAGCAACAGATATTCGGAATAAAATCCTTAAAGGAATGGACTTCTATCATGCAGCCAAGCAATATTCTGATGACAAATCAGCTATAAATAATGGAGGAAGTTTAGGTTATTTTACTGTTTTTATGATGGTTTATCCTTTCGAGAATGCGGCATATAATACAGAAATAGGGAAAATATCTAAGCCAGTTAGAACAAAGTATGGTTATCATCTTATAAAAGTGAATGATAAAAGGAAGGCAATTGGAGAGGTGAAGGTAGCACACATCATGTTTAAATTAGCAAAAGACGCTTCAGAGGAAGCGATTAATATTAGTAAAACTAAGATTGAGGAGATTGCCACAAAACTAAAAAATGGAGAGGATTTTAGCGACTTAGCTAAACAGTTTTCAGAGGATAGAGCCACAGCTGTAAAAGGGGGGAATATCCCTTGGTTTGGCGTAGGAAAGATGGTGAAGGAATTTGAGAATGCCTCCTTTTCATTACAAACTATCGGTGAGACTAGTACTGTTTTTAAGACTCCTTTCGGTTGGCATGTAGTCAAGCTCTTAGAAAAAAAACCTATTCCTACCTTTGAGGATGTAAAAGATAATTTAAAAAAGAAAGTCAATCAAGATTCCAGAAATGCTTTGCGAGATAAGGCACTAATTAGTAAAATTAAAAAAGAGTATAATTTTAAGCAATACAGCAACAGATTAAACGAAATTTCAAAATACATTGATGAGAGTTTGTCTAAAGGAAAATGGGCTTCCGAAAAAACAAATTTACTCAGAAGGAATTTGTTTGTTTTAGATGCAAATTATTATACCCAAGCTGATTTTATTGCATTTATTCTGGCAAATCAAATGCAGGTAAAAGATAATTATCAAACTTATTTTAATGACTTGTATAAAGCTTTTGTAAGTGAGAGTTGTCTGAGTTATGAAAACAGCAGATTAGAGAAAAAGTATCCAGAATTTAAAGCTCTTTTGCAAGAATATACGGATGGGATTCTTCTTTTCGATTTAATGGATGATAAAGTTTGGACAAAAGCTATAAAGGACACTTTAGGATTACAAACATTCTTTAACAACAATAAAGAAAATTATATGTGGGGAAAAAGGGTGGAAGCAAAAATATATACTTGTATTGACGAGGAAGTAGCCAAAAAAACTTTACGTCAAATAAAAAAACGACACAGAATGCTGTATTTGACTGATGAAGATGTGCTAAAAAAGGTAAATTATGACTCGCCATTAAACCTTCAAATTTTAGGAAAAAAATATTCTAAACATGAGAATGATTATGTAGATGAAGCTGGTATGAATATTGGTATAAGTAAAAATATTAAAGGCAAAGATGGTTCTATAATCATTGTAGATATTTTAGCATTAATTCCTCCACAACAAAAAGAGCTTTCAGAAACAAAAGGTAAAGTTATTTCAGATTATCAGGATTTCTTGGAAAAGCAATGGTTATATGAGTTAGAAGAAAAGTATCAGGTAAGGGTTAATACTCAGGTTCTCCATTCTTTAATCCAATAAGTAAATGGTTTTGAAAGTGAAACACTATCTTTTCTTTTATTGTACTGCATTATTTTTTATGGCTTGCAATGGCTTGTCTTCTGATGATAAGTTGTTGGTTAGTTTGTACGATAAAGATTTGTATTTTTCTGAAATAAGTAACTCTCTTCCTGAGGATAAAACCGATAGTGCCGCATTTGTACAAAGTTATATCGATAGTTGGATAAAAAAACAGCTTTTGGTAGCGCAAGCCGAAATGAATCTGATGGATGCTCTCAAGGATGTAGAAGATAGAATTGACGATTATAAAAATTCACTACTTATTTATGCCTATCAGCAAGAGTTGATAAAGCAAAATTTTGATACTGTTGTTACAAAAGCAGAAATTCAAAATTATTATGATAAGAATTTAGATGAGTTGGAATTAAAAGAAAATATATTTAAAGGAAGATATGTAAAAACGGCTTTTGATGCTCCAAAATTAGATTTGTTACGCAAATTATTTCGTTCAAACAAAGAGGAAGATAAAGAAGATTTACTAGAGTATTGCAGACAATTTGCTGCTGACTATCATTTAGACGAATCCAAATGGGTTTATTTTTCTAAGTTTGCCGACAAGTTGCCAATGGAAGTGAAGAATTCAACCTATTATCTAAGTAATAATAAATATTACAGCTATACTGCTGATAGTAGCAAATATTTTTTATTTATTCATGGATATCAAATAAAAGGCAGAAGAAGTCCGTTAAGTTTGGTGCAAGAAAAAATTAGAGAAATAATTTTAAATAGAAATAAATTGTTGTTTCTGAAAGATTTAGAAGATAAGTTATATCAGAAAGCAATTTCAACAAATAAAATTAAAATACATCAATGAAAAAACATATCCTTATAGCACTTTTGCTTCTTAGCAGTAAGATCTACTGCCAAAAAGTGATTGATGGCGTAGAAGCAATAATTGGAAATGAAATTATTCTCACCTCTGATATTGAGGCCCAATACCAACAATATTTAACGCAAGGGTATACAAATGGAGGCGAGATAAAATGTAGGATTATTGAAGATTTATTGTATCAGAAACTGCTTCTAAACCAAGCAAAAATTGACAGCTTGGAAATATCGGAACAAGAAATTGAGAGTGAATTGGAAAAAAGAATCCGTTATTTTGTAGGACAAGTGGGGAGCAAAGAAAAATTAGAAGAGTTTTATGGAAGATCTATTATTGAGATAAAATCAGAATTTCGAGATTTAATAAACGATCAATTACTTTCACAAAGAATGCAAGTAGGTATTACTGCTGGAGTGAAAGTTACTCCTTCAGAAGTAAAAACCTATTTTAACAATTTAGCAAAAGACAGCCTCCCTACGGTTGAGGCAGAAGTTGAAATTTCCCAAATAGTTTTAAAGCCAGAAATTTCAGTTGAGGAAAAAGAAAGGATAAAAAATAAATTAGAAACTTTTAAAGAGAGGATAATAAAAGGCGAAGATTTTAAGGTATTAGCTACCCTTTATTCTGACGATCCTGGTTCTGCAAAAAATGGAGGAGAATTAGGTTTTGTAGGGAGGGGCGATTTGGTCCCAGCATTTGAAGCGGCAGCTTATAAGCTAAAAGGAGATGAACTTTCTGATATTATTAAAAGTGAATTTGGTTATCATATCATTCAACTGATAGAAAGAAGGGGAGAGCAGATAAATGTGCGACATATTCTTTTAAAACCAAAAGTTTCTTCCACTCAACTTATGGAGCTGAAATCAGAAATTGAGGATATTGCAAAGCAGATTTCTGATGGAAAAATAACTTTTGAAAAAGCAGCATTAAATTTTTCGGATGATGAGAGTAAAAACAATGAGGGATTACTCATAAATCCTAATTCTGGTTCTAGTATGTTTATTATGAAAGATTTGGATCCAACTTTGTATTTTGTAATTGAAATAATGAGTGATAATGAAATATCGGCACCAATAATTATGCAAACAGATGATGGGAGAAAAGCGTACCGACTCATAAAACTAAGAAAAAAAACCATAGCACATACGGCTAACTTAATTGAGGATTACGATAAAATTCGGAATGTAACATTGTCAGAAAAGAAACAAGAAACAATAAATGATTGGTTAGAAGAAAAAATAGCAAAAACCTATATTAAATTAGGAAATAGCTTAAAGGATTGTACTTTTGATCATAAATGGATAATTTTATAAATATGGATGAACAACTAATAAATTCGGATGTAAAAGCGATTGATGCTTTTGCAAAGGGTTTCAAAAATTTTAGAACAGAAATAGCCAAAGTAATTGTTGGGCAAGATGAGGTAGTTGACCAAGTTCTAATTTCTATTTTTAGCAAGGGACATTGTCTTTTAGTTGGTGTCCCAGGATTGGCAAAAACTCTACTGGTACAAACCATTGCAGATTGCTTAGGGTTAAAATTCAACAGAATCCAGTTTACACCTGATTTAATGCCTTCAGACATTGTGGGTGCTGAAATTTTGGATGAGAGTAGAAATTTCAAATTTGTTAAAGGTCCTTTATTTGCCAATATTATTTTAGCAGATGAGATAAACAGAACGCCTCCAAAAACCCAATCCGCACTTTTGGAAGCCATGCAGGAACGCTCTGTTACTAATGCTGGCAATAAATACGAATTAGAGAATCCGTTTTTTGTGCTAGCAACCCAAAACCCTATCGAACAAGAAGGCACATACCCTTTGCCAGAAGCCCAATTAGATCGATTTATGTTTAATGTGATTTTAGATTATCCTAATTATAATGAGGAAATCCAAATTGTTAAACAAACAACCTTTGATTATTCAACTACTTTAAATAAAGTAATGGATGCAGAAGACATTGTATTTCATCAGAATATTCTTATGAAGATCCCTGTAAATGACAATGTGATAGAGTATGCAGTTTCCTTAGTAGCAAAAACACGCCCCGATACTGAGATGGCTTCAGAAAAGGTACAGCAGTATATTTCATGGGGAGCTGGTCCTAGAGCTTCTCAGTTTATGCTTTTGGGTGCAAAATGTTATGCTGCTATAAATGGTAAATACTCCCCTGATATTGAAGATGTAAAAGCAGTAGCAAAGCCAATTCTCCGACACCGAGTAATAAGGAATTATAAAGCGGAAGCAGAAGGGATTACTGTGGATGATATTATCGATAACATTTTATAAAATATGATTCTTCCTATTGTAGCTTTTGGCTCTCCGATTCTCAGAGAGAAATGCAAAGAAATCTCAAGATCTTTTCCTGATTTACCGGAAATTATTGACGATATGTTCGAGACTATGTATGTGGCAAGTGGTGTTGGATTGGCTGCTCCACAAATAAATAAATCAATCCGTATTTTTATTATAGATACTGCTCCTTTTGTTGATGATGAAGAGAATGATATTCAGCCCACGAAACAAGTATTTATCAATCCTAAAATGATAAAGGAGGAAGGGCGAAAGTGGTTATTTAATGAGGGTTGTTTGAGCATTCCTGAAATTAGAGAAGATATTTCTCGCAAATCTGAGATTGAAATAGAGTTTTTGGACGAAAATTTTCAAAAACAGCAGAAAAAATTTGATGGAATTACCGCTAGGGTAATTCAACATGAGTACGATCATTTAGATGGGATTCTATTTACCGATAAAATCAGCCCTTTACGCAAAAGAGTTTTAAAAGGAAAACTTTCTGACATTTCAAGAGGAAAAGTAGAGATAAGTTATAAAATGCGTTTTCCTAAGCGTTAAGCTTATTTGCTTCAAAGCGTAATAACTCTTCTAACTTTTCTCTGCTACAATGGTTTTGTAATATTCCTTCTTTCGCAAATGAGATTTCTCCATTTTGCTCGGAAACAATAATTACAACTGCATCCGTTTCTTCCGAAATTCCGACAGCAGCCCTGTGTCGCATTCCTAAATGGGCAGGAAAATCAGTATTGTTTGTAACGGGCAAAACACATCTAGCAGCGACTATTTTATTACCTCTAATAATTACTGCTCCATCATGTAAAGGACTATTTTTGAAAAAGATACTTTTTAGTAATGGTATGGTTATATCGGATCCAATTTGCACTCCCGATTCTGAGAAAAAAGCCAAGTCATCTGCATGGGTAATAACAAGTAGTGCTCCTGTTTTACTGTTTGATAAATCCTGACAGGCTTTGCAAATAATTCCTATATCAAGCTTGTTGTCTTGTTCTCCTATATTAAATTTTAAGAATCCCTTATTTTTTATCAGCTTTGCTCTGCCAATCATAATCAAGAACTTTCTAAGTTCTTGCTGGAAAACAATTACCAGAATAATAACGCCAACTCCAATAAATTGTCCTAAAATCTCACTTAATAACTCCATATGCAAGGCGTCTACCAATTTCCAAAGTAAATAGATAGAAGTTAGACCAATAAAAATATTAATTGCTACCGTTCCTCTTACCAGTTTGTATAACTGATACATTAGTATGGCAACCAATACAATATCAATAATGCTAATAAAATTAAATTCTATAAAATCCAGAAAACTCATTTTTTATAACTTTTGGCGAAATTAACAATTTTAATACATTCAATGGCCTGTTTTACATCATGAACTCTCAAAATATTTGCCCCATTTAGTAATGCTATCATGTTTATGGCTGTTGTGCCGTTCAACGCCTTTTGAGCTGTTGTATCTAGTAAATTGTAAATCATAGATTTTCGTGATACGCCAACTAATAGTGGTAATCCGAATTCTTGAAATCTTTCTAAATTATTTAAAATCTCATAATTATGTTCCATAGTTTTTCCGAAACCAAAACCAGGGTCAATGATAATTTGCTCATTTCCTTTCGCTTTCAAGTTCTTTATCTTTTTTTCAAAAAATACCATAATATCGTTAGTTATATTATCGTATTGTGGATTTTCTTGCATATTTTCTGGATTACCTTTCATATGCATCATAATATAGGTAACGCCAGATTCTGCTACTATTGCCCACATTTCTTTATCCTTTTCTCCTGCTGAAATATCATTAATAATATCAGCTCCATTTTTAATGCAGCTTTTTGCAATAGATGAATTATAAGTATCCACCGAAATAATAATGTCTGGGAAATGATGTTTTACATTTGTGATAGCTGTAAGTAGGCGTTCTTTTTCAAGATTAGAGTTTATACTTTTTGAACCAGGTCTTGACGATTGTGCGCCAATATCAATGATTGATGCGCCTTCCATAAGCATTTTATCGCACCTTTCTAATATTTTATTTTTACTAATGTATTTTCCGCCATCGAAAAAAGAATCGTCAGTAATATTAAGAATCCCCATCACTTTTGGTGTTGATAAATCAAGCATTTTACCTTTTATATTTAAAGCTTTCATTTGGAAAAAATGTATTTTTGGCTTAAAAGAACAATAAAAAATTCATGAAACAGACAATTACTGAATACGAGTCAATAATAAAAAAATGTGAGTACATTTTTGCTAAAAAACTAAAAGATTATGGAACAGCATGGCGAATTCTGAGAATTAGCTCACTTACAGACCAAATTTTCATCAAAGCCCAAAGAATAAGAAGCATTGACCAAAAGGGCACACAAAAGATAAATGAAGATATAAGTAATGAATATGTTGGGATAATTAATTATTCCATTATTGGACTAATACAATTAGAACTAGGGGTGGCAGAGCATGCAGAAGAATTGTCCTTTTCCAATGCTATGGGACTTTTTAGTCAATATACCAATCAAGCAAAACAACTAATGTCTGATAAAAACCATGATTATGGTGAGGCATGGCAAGATATGCGGATAAGTTCGCTTACCGACCTTATTTTACAAAAGCTTTTGCGTGTAAAAAAGATTGAAAATAATGAAGGAGAAACACTGATTTCGGAAGGGATTGATGCTAATTATTTGGATATGATAAATTATGCTGTTTTTGCTTTAATTAAAACAAAATAAAATGAGGATTTCACTTATCATTTCAAGATTTTTAGTTGGTGTTTTATTCATTATTTCTGGGCTGATAAAAGCTAATGATACAATAGGGTTTTCTTATAAATTAGCAGAGTATTTTGAAGTTTTTGGAATGGAGTGGCTTTCTGCTTTTGCGCTTTTAATAGCTGTAAGTATTTGTGTTTTTGAAATTCTACTAGGAACAATGCTGCTTATTGGTAGCCGAATAAAATTTGTTTCTTGGAGTTTGCTCTTGATGATTGTGTTTTTCACTTTTCTTACTTTCTTTTCTGCCTATTTCAATAAAGTGACAGATTGCGGATGTTTTGGAGATGCCTTAAAACTCACGCCATGGCAATCTTTTACAAAAGATATGGTTTTGCTATTTTTCATTCTTCTCCTATTTAAAAGCCAGAATAAAATACAGTCATTATTTACCAAGAAAGCGGAAAACAAAATTAATTTATTAACCCTTCTGTTAAGTTGTTATTTCGTTTGGCATACCTATTCTCATTTACCTGCCAAAGATTTTAGGCCCTATGCAATTGGTGAAAATATTCCAGAGGGAATGCTAATTCCAAAAGATGCAAAGCAAGATATTATTGAAGATATTTGGTACTATGAAATTAATGGAGAAACTCAGCAATTTACCACCGAGCAAGAACCATGGAAAATAGAGGGAGCAAAATATGTGGATAGAAAAACAAAACTCATTGAAAAAGGATATGAGCCGCCCATTCATGATTTTTCCATCTCCAAAGATGAGGTGGATATTACCGACTCTATTTTGTCTGCAAAAAAGGCGTATTTAGTCATTGCCTATAACATTAAGAAAACAAATGTAGAAGCAAGCAAAAAACTAACTGATTTGTATTTGGCTTGCGAAAAAAAGGGGATTACTTTTGTAGCACTTTCTGCTTCATCTGATGAGCTGATTGATGTATTTCGCCATGAAAACAACATTATGTTTCCTTATAATTTCACGGATGAAACAACCCTAAAAACAATCGTTCGTTCCAATCCTGGGCTGGTAAAAATAGAAGAAGGTACAATTAGAGGGAAATGGCATTTTAATGATTTTCCTTCCATAGAAAAACTCACAAAATAAATTGTGATTAAATTCATAATAAAGAAAATCACTTATAGCATTTTGGTACTTTGGGGTGTGCTTACTTTGGTTTTCTTTTTGTTTAATGTTCTCCCAGGCGATCCTGCCCGAATGATGCTTGGCCAAAGAGAAGATTCCGAGCAACTTATGGCGCTAAAACACAAATATGGATTTGATAAATCTATTAGTGCGCAATACTTTTTATATCTCAATGATTTATCGCCACTTTCCATTCACAGCAAAAACAAAGATGCTTTTCATTTTATAGAATCTGAGAAATACAATTATATCACTATTTTTGAAACTAAAAAATCAGCAATTGTTGTTAAGTATCCTTATTTAAGAGAATCATTTGTAAAAAGGGGGAAATCCGTATCTTCCATAATTGCTGATACATTTCCAAACACCTTTGTTTTGGCTTTGGCTTCTATTAGTATTGCACTACTGATTGGTATCTTATTAGGGGTCTTGGCAGCAATTTATAAAAATTCTTGGATTGATAAATTGACTTTATTCCTATCTGTTTTAGGAATGTCTGTTCCTTCTTTTTTCTCGGCAATTCTTTTTGCTTGGTTTTTTGGTTTTTTGCTTGCCGATATTACGGGTCTTTCCATGATGGGTAGTTTGTATGAGGTAGATAATTACGGAAGAGGGGAGTTTATCAATTTGAAAAACTTGATTTTACCTGCTATTACTTTGGGTATTCGGCCTCTTTCTGTAATTGTGCAACTCACCAGAAATTCCCTTTTAGAAGTTTTGAAAATGGATTATATGCGAACAGCAATTGCAAAGGGTTTGAGTAAATTCGTAGTGCTTTTCAAACATGGATTACGCAATGCAGTTAATCCTGTGGTAACGGCAGTTTCTGGTTGGTTTGCTTCAATGCTTGCTGGTGCAGTATTTGTAGAATATATTTTTGCATGGAACGGAATTGGAAAAGAAATAGTAGATGCACTTAATAATTTGGATTTACCAGTTGTAATGGGGGCTGTTTTATTTATTGCTACTATATTTGTTGTCGTTAATATAGTGGTCGATATTATTTACGGGATATTAGATCCTAGAATTAGGATTACATAACATTATGAGAAAAAATATTGTAGTTGGAAATTGGAAAATGAATCTTAAAAGAGAGGATGCATTGGTTTTGGTTTCAGAGGTTTTGAGCCAACTTCCAAAAGATAAAGATACGGAGGTTGTGTTTGCTCCTTGCTTCTTGTATTTGTATAAAATAGCAAAAATGTGTAATGATTTTGAAAGGGTAAAAGTTTCTGCACAAAATTGTAGTAAAGAGGGGAAAGGCGCCTTTACTGGGGAAGTTTCAGCCGAAATGGTTACTACTTCAAATGGAGATTATGTGATAATAGGACATTCTGAAAGAAGAGAATATTTTAAAGAAACAAATGCTGATTTGGCAGAAAAGGTAAATAAAGTGCTTGCTAATAATTTGAAAGTGATTTTCTGTTGTGGAGAACGTTTAACCCAAAGAGAGAATGGAACTCATTTCAATTGGATAAAACAACAATTATCAGAAGGGATTTTTCATTTGGATTCTAATGATTTTACAAATATTGTAATTGCTTATGAGCCCATTTGGGCAATTGGAACAGGTATAACTGCAACAAGCGAACAAGCACAAGAAATGCACGGCTTTATTCGATCAATTTTGAATGAAAAATATGGTTCTAAAATAGCAGAAAACTCTTCTATTTTGTATGGCGGAAGTTGCAATCCTGGAAATGCAAAAGAGCTTTTCATTCAAAAAGATATTGATGGCGGTTTGATAGGGGGTGCATCATTAAAATCAGATGATTTTCTGGCAATTATAAATTCATTTTAATGAATTATATGGAAGTTAATATCTCTCTATCAGAAAAAATCCTTTTAGTGATATTATTCCACTTATAAAAATGAGAAAATTATTACTTTCTTTAAGTTTTTTACTTTGCTTTAATAGCAGTTTTAGTCAAGATAAAAAGAAGAAACTTACTAAATTTTCAGAGGAAACTTCTGTTTTTTTAGAGGAAGTGGATGTATTTATTTCCGCCAAAAAAAACAAAGATTTATCTAGGGTTTTTTTTCAGTTTGAAGATAATATTCAATCTCAAAAATTTGACACAAAAACTATAAAGAAAATAATTGTAATAGCAAATACAATGCTTGCAAAACGACTAAGACCAAACCCTCATTTTTCTAATTTTTTTAAAGCGATCAATCAGTTTGCTTATCAGCAATCTGCCATTCCAAAATTTAATGATTGGTTAAATGTGGTTGATAATTTACTAGAAGAATCCACCACAAAAAGATTGATGCTGTATTTGATTTTTACAGATGATTTTATTTCCTCAGGGATGCTTAGAAACTCTAGGGCGGTAAGTTGGTATTGCCCATCTAATGACTATACTTTTGGTGTAGAATTAGGACATCCATTTCTCTCCTTTCCCCAAGAATTTACTTTGAGTTGTTCAGCAAAAGGAAGTACTATTTATATATATAATACAAAGGGAAAGTACTGGCCCATCAATTTCAAATGGGAAGGAAAAGGTGGAAAGATAAATTGGGAAAAAGCAGGGTATAGTGAAGACTCCGTTTATGGAGAATTAGCCAATTATAAAGTAGATTTGAAAAAAGACCAACTAAATGCAGATTCAGTTTTGTTTTATAACAAATATATTTTTAAAAGGCCAATAATTGGAAGTATAAAACATAAAATTGATGTGGGAGGATATGATAAAAAACGCTCTTACCCATATTTTAAATCAAAAGGGAAAGATGTACTTTTAACTGAAATTTTCCCTGATGTAGACTATAAAGGCGGCTACATTCTTAAAGGCAAAGAATTTGTTGCAGATGGTGGTGATTATGCAGAGGCGCGAATCATATTAAAAAGAAATGGAAATCCTATTATTATTGCAAATGCCAACCGATTTAGTATTGGAAACGATAGAATCTCATCCACATTAGCAGCAGTAAAAGTATTTTTTGATACCGATTCTATTTATCATTCCGCACTCAAATTTACTTATATTAACTCCAAAAGAAGATTAGAACTTTACAGAAAACGAAATGGGGTTTCAGAAAGTCCACTTATTAATACTTACCATCAAATTACAATAGATTGTGAGTTTTTAGAATGGAATGTTGATGAGGATATGATTTTCTTTGGCTCTTTGCCTGGCACCTATGTTTCTGAAATTTATATTGAATCGGTAAATAATTATCTGGAAGCAAAATATCAGCAACTTCACGGAATGGATAAAATTCACCCTTTAATTTTGATAAGAAATTACATGAAAGACAAAGGAGAAGAACTGTTCTTTGTAGAAGATTTTGCTAGATATGCGGGCTATTCTCTATCTCAGATTCAACATTATCTTACCAATCTTTCCAATAAAGGATTTGTGTATTATGACTATGGCGAGCAGAGAATAAAAGTACTCGGAAAACTTCATAACTACTTAAAAGCAAAATCGGGAAAAGGAGATTATGATGTGATAAGTTTCAAATCGAAAGTGCAAAGTAATGTTGGGGCAATGAAAATGAAAGTGAATTCTGCACTCAATATCAAAACCAAAGATTTGAATGTGTTAGGTGTTCCAGAGATTACGCTTTCCGATTCCCAAAGAGTATATATGTATCCAACAGCTGATAGAATTGTGATAAAGAAAAACAGAGATTTTGTTTTCTCTGGACAAATCTCTGCAGGAAATGGAAGATTTAATCTTTACGGAAAAGATTTTTATTTTCATTATGATAGTTTTTGGGTAGATTTACATAAAATTGATTCTGTACAATTGTCAGTTCCTATTATGCCAATTCAAAGAGACAGGTATGATGATGAGGTTTTAACTAAAATTAAAACAGTAATTGAGGCGGTTACAGGAGATTTGCAAATTGATCATCCTACTAATAAATCGGGATTGAGAAAAGATAGTTTTCCGGGCTATCCAATTTTTAGAAGCTATGAAGATTCTTATGTTTTTTACGATAGAAAAAGTATTTACAATGGGGTGTATGACAGGGATAGGGTTTCCTTTCATTTGCTTCCCTTTGAGATTGATAGTTTAGAAAACTTTACAGGAAAAGGATTAAGGTTTGCAGGAACTTTTAAATCGGCAGGAATATTCCCTGTTTTTGATGATACTTTGCGCTTACAAAAGGATTATTCACTCGGCTTTAAAAGAAACACTCCTAAAGATGGGTTTCCAATTTATGGTGGGAAAGGAAAATATTTTAATGAGATTCAGTTAAGTAGTAAAGGAATAAAAGGAAGTGGAAAAATAGAGTATCTTACCTCAGTTTCTATTGCTGATAATATTCTGTTTTTCCCTGATTCCACGAACTTACACACTCAGCAATTTAACTTATTAACTGTAAGAGAGGGGATTGAATTTCCAGAAGTAAATAATACCACTACTTATGTACATTATCAGCCCTATTATGATGTAATGAATATTTACAAAAAACAAAATGAATTTAGTTTTTATAACGGACAAGTAGCATTGGATGGCGATATAGAATTACGCCCAACCGGATTGACTGGAAATGGAATTATGAAATTAGATAAAGCAGAAGTAACTTCTAATTTCTTTATGTATAATACCGTATTTTTTAATGCCGACACTGCTGATTTAGTAGTGAATACTGATGATTTGGGAGGTATTGCATTTGAGTCTAAGAATTTAAGAACTCATATCGACTTAGAAGAAAAAATAGGAATGTTCTATTCCAATGGATCAGAATCCTATGTTCGGCTTCCAGAAAATCAATACATCTGTTATATCGATAAACTGAAATGGTATATGAAAGAGCAATTATTGGAGTTGGGGGAAACAAGCAAATCTTCCTTAGGAACTGAATTTGTATCTTCTCATCCATTACAGGATTCCCTCAGTTTTATTGCAAAAACAGCAAATTATAGCTTAAAAGATTATGTGATTCACGCAAGTGGAGTAGATAAGATTGAGGTGGCAGATGCCACTATTTTTCCTGATTCTGGTAAAGTTATTGTTGAGAAAGAAGCATCTATTCGAACCCTTGAAAATGCGACAGTTTTAACAAATAACCTAACAGAATACCACACCTTCAAAAAGGCGAGTATAAATATCAAAGGTAAGTATAATTATACTGGCTCTGGCGATTATACCTACAAGGACGAACTAAATAAAGAACAAAATATTTTCTTTCAAAAAATTAGTGTTAATGACGATAGAATGACGATTGCAAGTGGTTCGGTTGAAGGTGAGAAGCCATTTAAGTTAGGTGCTAAATTTAGTTTTAAAGGAGTAGTGAATTTATCAGCAGATGATAAATACTTGACTTTTGATGGTTATTTCAAGATGGACCATCAGTGCTCTTTTATTCCAATTGAATGGGTACGATTTACTTCAGAAATTGCCCCAGATAATATCACGATTGAATTGGATTCAGTAGTTGTAAATGATGATGATGAGCGATTAACCACTGGGCTAATAATGGGGGTAGATTCCTCCAATGTCTATTCTACATTTTTAAATCGTAAAAATAGAAGTATGGATATTGATTTACTTTCTGCTTCTTATTTTCTGTATTATGACAAAAATGAATCAGCATTTGTAGTTAGCGGATACGATACGCTTTCTAATATTTTCCGCCTTTACGATAAGCAGTGCAAAACAAATGGAGATGGACTTATGGATTTAGGTATTTCTTTAGGAAGAATTAAGGTAGAAACAGCAGGTTTTGTAGAACATAATATTTTAGCGGATAAAGAGCAGATGCGTCTGTTTTTACTATTAGATTTTTTCTTTTCTGAGAAAGCTTTAAAGGTGATGGCAGAAGATATATTTCTGTCACCAGGAATTGAAAATTATGAATTTGAAAGTGAATTTTACGGAAAAACCTTAGGGAGAATTGTTGGAAAGGAGGATGCAGAGATGTTGCTCTTGGAGTTGGAAACTAGAGCAGAATTTGTTGAATTCCCTGATGCCCTAAATCATACCATGAGCTTTACCGACTTAGATCTGAGATGGGACGGAAAAGAAAAAGCGTATTATTCTATTGGAAGTATTGGATTAGGAAGTATGGTAGACTATCAATTAAATAGCCTTCTAAAGGATAGTTACATCAAAATTAAAATAGGCAGAAACAATGATATTCTGACTATTTATTTAGTAACAGAATCCTACGAAAGCTATTACTTTAATTATAAATCAGGGGTGATGCGAGCACGATCTTCCAATCTAGCATTTAATGAAGCTATTCAAGAATTAAAAGAAGGAAAACGAAAAGCTCCTCATAAAGGAGGTATTCCAGCATTTCGTTATCAGATAGCACCTCAGCAATCGGTTGATCGTTTTGTAAAAGAAATGGAGAAAAAGCAATAATTACTATATTGCCGACCTTTTAATGCTAACTACTGAAAACATATTATTCTTAACCAATATTGCACTTATATTATTAGCTTATCTAATTGGTGCATTTCCATCAGCTGTTTGGCTGGGGCGTATTTTTTACAATACGGATGTTAGAGAATACGGAAGTGGTAATGCTGGAGCAACTAATACTTTCAGAATTTTAGGAGTAAAAGCAGGTGCTCCTGTTTTGTTGATGGATATTTTAAAGGGATGGCTTGCAGTTAATCTTGTTCATCTTGTTTATTTTGTTAACGACAATCAGTCCTTGCCAGACGAAAAGTTTTTTGAGCTAAAATTAGTTCTCGGTATTGCAGCTGTAATAGGACATCTGTTCCCTATTTATACGGGCTTCAGGGGCGGAAAAGGTATCGCTACTATGCTTGGCTTTATGTTAGGAATTTATTGGCAGGCGGCTTTACTTTCTGCTATAGTTTTTGTTATTACTTTTCTTATAAGTAAGTATGTTTCTTTAAGTTCAATTATTGCATCATTGGCATTTCCTTTTATCGTAATTGTTATATTAGGAATGAATAATGCTAACTCTTCTTTAATCATTTTTTCCATATTTGTCCCCATTCTCTCGTTAATAACTCACCAGAAAAATATTGAAAGACTAATAAGACGAGAAGAAAATAAAGCTAAATTTGGTAAAAATATAGACTATGAAATATAATCCCCATCTTTCACCTAAAGGGAAAAAGCAACTAGTTGACCAGAAAAAGTTGGTTTTAATTAATGATGATTTTAATAGTTTTGATCATGTTATCGATTGCCTTGTAGCTATTTGTGAGCATGATCCAATTCAGGCAGAACAATGCGCAACTATCACCCATTATAATGGTTCTTGCATTATTAAAACTGGAGAATCTAAGGACTTGCTCTCTTTAAAAAACGATCTAAATCAATATGATCTGGATGTAGAAATCGTATAAAAATTTTATCTACTATTTTTAGTTAATTATCTTTGCACCCTTAAAAGATGGCTCTGTAGCTTAATTGGATAGAGCACCTGACTACGGATCAGGAGGTTGGGGGTTCGACTCCCTCCAGAGTCACTCTTACTTTCTAGATGTTTGATCTCTTTCCAGAGCTCTCTTTTGATCTTTTTCCTTGATACTTTCTCTCTTATCGTACACCTTTTTACCTTTTGCTAAAGCTATCTCTAGTTTGGCCTTACCTTTCTCATTGATAAATAACCGAATAGGAATTATTGAGTTTCCTTTTTCCTTAACTTTCCCAAGCATTTTTTTTAATTCTTGCTTGTTTAGTAGAAGTTTTCTTTCTCTTTTTGGCTCATGATTATTTTGTCCTCCATTACTATATTCTGCAATGTGTAAGTTTTTTACAAAAAGCTCATTACCATTAAAAACGCAATGAGCATCAGAAATATTGGCTTTATTATTACGAATTGACTTTATTTCTGTTCCTACTAGCATTATTCCAGCAACAAATGTATCAATAAATTGATATTCAAAAGATGCTTTCCGATTTTTGATATTTATCTTGCTAGACATATGTGCAAAGATAGAAAAGAAAATGTGTTGAAAGACTTATGTCTTAATTTGAAAAATATGGATTATTTAACTCTTTAAAGAGAATTACCCTAATGCAACATCAAGCACCATCATAACGATAAATCCTGCTATCAGCCCCATAGTTGCAAGGTCAGTATTTCCGCCCCTCTGGCTTTCTGGTACCACTTCTTCCACTACAATAAAGATCATAGCTCCCGCAGCAAATGCTAGAGCATATGGAAGTATAGGGAGTACTTGCATTACAATAGCTGCTCCAATAACTGCAAATATAGGTTCTACGATGGCAGATAATTGTCCCCATTTCCATGATTTCCATCTACTAACACCTTGTCTTCTTAAGGGCATAGATACTGCAAATCCTTCTGGGAAGTTCTGAATCCCTATTCCTAATGCTAGTGCAATTGCTGCTCCTATTGAAAACACCTCTGGCATTCCTGTAAGGTCGGGGCTAGCAAGAGCTCCGAAAGCAACCCCAACTGCTAGTCCTTCAGGAATGTTGTGTAAGGCAATAGCTAGTACTAAAAGGATTGTTTTTCGCCAATTCGTTTCTACCCCTTCTGCTTCTTCTCTTTTTGAAAATATGTGTAAGTGTGGGATTATTTTATCTAAACCAAAAAGGAATAAGGCTCCTAATAAGAATCCGATTGCTGGGGGTAGCCATGAGGGTGTGGAACTTAACCCCATCTCATTTTGCATCTCAACATAGCTAATTGATGGAGATAAAAGAGACCAAAAGCTAGCCGCAATCATTACTCCACCTGTAAATCCTAATGATATGTCTAACGCTTTCCTGCTCGAGTTTTTAAATAAGAATACTAATGAAGCTCCTAAGGCTGTCAGGCCCCAAGTAAAAAGCCCTGCATAAAGCGCTTGCATTACTGGGTGTTGCTCAATGAACCATTTGTATAATTCGTAATTTTCCATTTAGTTTATTTTTATTTCTATAATAATCAGTAAGAATGCAATAATAATAATAATAAAGTGGAGAGATCATTTTTAAATTAACTAATAATTTATATTTACTAAAAATACTTTTAATAAATAAGAATGTATATATTTCGTATGTTATAAGTATCTAATTCTCAGTAATTTTTCACGTCCAATTATAACTCATTTATTTTAGCTGGAGGGCGGAGTAGGTTATGTTCATAGCTACTTATTTAAGATACATACTTTACTTATGTAAACTGAATAATGCACAATTCTCAGAGTAAATTAACTATTTTGACTTTTTTAAAATATTATCTAATTAGATCACTGTAAATCAGTTACATATACGGATTACATTAAGCGTAAGATTTATTTATACCTAATATTTTTAATTAGATAATTATAAAAATTAGATTTAAATCAATACTTTTGCTATTAACATTTGTAAATAGTAAGAATAATGTACAGCAGAATTAAAAATTGGATGAAATCTGAGGGTTTAAAATCCTCTGAACTTGCTGATAATATTGGTGTAAATAGAGCTACAATATCTCACATACTTTCAGGTCGAAATAAACCAAGTATTGACTTTTTTCAAAAGCTATTAAATACATATCCTGACTTAAATTCCAATTGGCTAATAACAGGAATTGGCTATATGCTCACTAAAAATGAAAGAAAAGAAGTAAAAGTCTGCAAGAAGATTGGAAAAGTTGTAGTCTTTTATGATGACGCTTCATTTGAGGAAGTAAAT
>Ga0208128_1000029_pt1 | contig 51255 bp, 36 predicted proteins | sample ETNtaG_35_FD_185758 | JGI IMG/M metagenome (GOLD analysis project Ga0208128, IMG submission 185758) | Marine microbial and viral communities from oxygen minimum zone, Eastern Pacific Ocean - ETNP201306PF51B (SPAdes) (version 2) | ecosystem: Environmental > Aquatic > Marine > Oceanic ... | reverse complement strand
GGCTGTTCGACAAAAATATTCGTTTGGGGGTCGAGGTTGACCAACAACTTACTTACCGAGGTCTCGAGGGTTTGTTGCCAGCCCTCTGCCACGGCGGCCTCGGTGGAAAACAACACCCCAGAAAAAAGCAAACAGAGGCTAAAGGCTATCCGATTTGCCATTTTCCTCTGGCAGCCCAGCACTTTAATTAATGGGTTCATTAATTGGTTTTACCCCTCTTGTCACCTCCAGAGAAAGTGGTTAACAAGGGGTAGTAGATACCCTGCCATCATTTGTGCTGAGGAAAGCCTTGTCAAGTCGTAAAGTCAAAACTTAGTGCTTTTCCTAAAACACCGGGGCGAACGGCGCCATTGTCGAACACGACCCGGCCACCGACGATCGTGTAGAGTGGCCAGCCGGTCAGCTGACGGCCGGCAAAAGGACTCCAGCCGGCCCGGCTGAATACTTCCTCGTTTCGTATTGGGTGGGTCGCAGTCATGTCCACCAGCGTGAGATCGGCATCGTAGCCTTCCATCAGCTGGCCCTTGTTGGCAATGCCGTAGACCTCGGCCGGGCCTGAGCACATCCAGGCCAGCACTTGGGCCAGTGTGCACTGTCCTTTTTGCAGCGCGGTCAGCATCAGCGGCAGGGAAGTTTCGACCCCAGGCATACCCGCGGGTGATTTTGGATAAGGCTGGTCTTTTTCTTCCAGGGTATGCGGCGCATGGTCGGTGGCGATGATATCGATGGTGCCCTCGTGCAGGCCGGCCCAGAGCCGCTCGGCGTTACCCGGCTCGCGTATCGGTGGATTCATCTGTACCCGCGAGCCGAGCTGTGCGTAGTCGTGGGTGTTTAGAAACAGGTGATTGGGTATCACCTCGCAGGTTACTTGCGCGGGTTTGTCGTTGCGCAGGTAGTCGACTTCCTCGCCAGTAGACAAGTGCAGGATGTGCAGTCGGCGGCCGTATTTTTTGGAAAGCTCAAGAGCCCGGCCGGTTGCGATCAGCGCCGTTTGCGTATCGCGGATCTGCGAGTGAATCTCGTAAGGCGGCGGTTGTGTTAAGTCATTTAATAGGGCCGCGGTGCGCTCGTTAATTCGGGCCTCGTCCTCGGCGTGGACTGCGATCAGGCGCTCGCCGTTGGCGAAAATGCGCTCGAGATCACTTTGCTGGTCAACCAGCAGATCACCGGTACTCGCACCCATGAAAATTTTGATCCCGCAGGCTGGTTGGACACTGTTGAGTGCGTCGAGGTTGTCTTTGGTCGCGCCGATGAAAAAGCCGTAGTTGGCGACCGCAGTCTGCGCTGCCTGGGCGAGCTTCCAGTCCAGTTGTTCCTGGTTGGTGGTTGGAGGCCGGCAGTTGGGCATTTCTAGGAAACTGGTCACGCCACCGCGCACCGCGGCCCGTGAGCCCGAGGCGAGATCTTCCTTGTGGGTGGCGCCGGGTTCGCGAAAGTGCACTTGTGGGTCAATCACGCCTGGTAGTAGCAGGTGGCCGCCTGCCTCCACGGTTTCCCGGGCCTCGGCGTCGATGCTGGGGGCGATGCGCTCGATACGGCCAGCATGGCAGAGCACGTCGGCAGGCGGCGTGCGGCCATCGGCTTGCGCCACCTGCGCATTGCGAATAAGGAGATCAAACATGGTGTTGAAAGGATGCGCCCCTGGCGCGCTCCATTCTATCTCAGCAAGCCAGGCCGAGGGCCGGAGGACAAAAAAACCGCGGCTGCGGCCGCGGTTCCTGCTAAGGCCTTGCCGCTGTCAAACCTTTTGTTTTTCGCGTATCTCGCTTAAGGACTTACAGTCGATACACTGCGTGGCAGTGGGCCGTGCCTCCAACCGCCTGATCCCAATCTCGATGCCGCATTCCTCGCAATAGCCATAATCGCCGGTATCGATGGTCCCCAGGGATTCGTTGATCTTTTTGATTAGTTTGCGCTCGCGGTCACGGGTGCGCAATTCCAGCGAGCGGTCGGTCTCCTGGGTCGCGCGATCGTTGGGATCGGGCAGGTTGATGGTCTCATCCTGCATGGTATGCACCGTGCGCTCGGTGTCATCGATCAATTCAGCCTTCCAGGCGTCAAGAATTGCGCGAAAATGCTGGTACTGGGCCTCATTCATGTAGTCTTCGCCGCGCTTGGGCCGATACGGCTTGATGCCGTGAATTGGTTCGTCAAAGACTTGCTTTTTTGCTGTGGCCATTGGTTGATACTGGGGCTGGCTGTGCCGCTCTGGCTGGATGGATTCCTGAAAAGCGCGCCAATCTACCAGAGTCCCCGGATGAGCGCAATAAGCGTTGCGGCCACAACAGGCGGGCCGGAATCCGGCGGCGCTGGCATTGGCTCAGGCAGTGACGGGCAGGTTGCCGGTGAGCGGCTATCGGCAGCCATTTGCGGATAAGTACACCGGCCGGTGAGGGCGCTGAAGGTGTTCCCTAAAAGGGGTTTCTGCTCGGTAATTTGGCCAATATCAGATATAATTCAGTCTCAGTTTGAGACGTCTTAACCACCACCATTTTTTCATTCACGACCCGGCATGTGAGGCCAGCGGGCGCACCTCTCTCCGTCCCAGGCGGTTCGAGGTCGTGGGCTGTGGGTCACTGCGGGTATTGACCCGATGCTCCTGAAAAAGATCCACGTTTCCGGTTTTAAGTCGTTCGTCGACCCAACCACGGTCACCATTCCGGCTGACCTGACCGGCATTATCGGCCCGAACGGATGCGGCAAGTCCAACGTCATTGACGCCGTGCGCTGGGTGATGGGCGAAGGCTCCGCCCGCAAGTTGCGTGGGGACAGCATGACCGACGTCATTTTCAATGGCACGGATTCACGCAAGCCGGTCGGCAAGGCGTCGGTCGAACTGGTATTCGACAACAGCGACAGTTCCGCCCCGCCGGCTTATGCCCGCTTTAACGAGGTGTCGATAAAACGCTCTCTTTCGCGCGATGGAACCTCGGACTACCAGATCAACAAAGCCCGCTGCCGGCGCCGCGACATCACCGACCTGTTCCGCGGTACCGGCCTGGGTCCGCGGTCCTATTCGATCATCGAGCAGGGCATGGTCAGCCGCATTGTTGAGGCACGGCCTGAGGACCTGCGCAGTTTCGTCGAAGAAGCCGCCGGCATCTCCCATTACAAGGATCGACGCCGCGAAACCGAAACCCGTATCCGGCACACCCGCGAGAATTTGAGTCGAGTGGGGGATATCCGCCGCGAATTAGAGACCCAACTGCGCCGCTTGCAGCGCCAGGCGCAGGCCGCGCGGCGCTACCAAAAACTCAAGGACGAGGAACGTGTTGTTAACGGACAGTTGTTTGCTTTGCGACACTTGGCCCTGCAGGCGCGAGTCGACGACCAAGCCAGCCGCACCAGCCAGGCAGAGACCGAGGTGCAGTCCCGGCTGGCGAATCAACGGGCGCTCGAGAAATCGATCGAAGAGATTCGCGCCAGTGAACTGACTGCTCAGCAGAATGTCAGTGACGTGCAGGGCCGGTTTTATGCTGTGGGTGCCGATGTCGCTTCAGCCGAACAGGCGATAGAGTACGCCCGCGAGACTGAGCAGCAGCAGCGCAGCGAACTCGAGCGACTGGAGAGTGCACTGCAGGACATAACCACTGAGCGTGAGCAGGACGTTACCGAAATTGCGCGGCTGAAAGAAGAACTGAGCCGTCACCAGCAGGAGCGCCAGCGTTATGCCACAGTGCAGCAGGCGGCGGTCCAGGCGCAGGGCGAACAGGAACAGGCTTTTGAGGGGTGGCAGGAGCGGTGGCACGAGTTCACCCATAGTGCCGCTCAGCCGATCCAGGACCAGGAGGTGCAGCGTACCCGGATCGAGCAACTCGAGGCAGTTGACCAGAAGGGCCAGGAGCGCCTGGCACGGCTGGATGAGGAGATGATGGCGCTGCTCAGCGAGGAGGAATCCCTCGAGGTAGATGCGGCCCGGACAGATGCTAACGAGCGAGCGGCTGCGGCCCGTGAGTGTGAGCAGGAAGTGGAGCAATTGTCAGCCGCTATTCAGCAGTTGCGGACACAGGCCGAGACGCTCAGTGGCCAGGTCGATGACGGGCGCCAGCAGATGCACGCCGCCCGCAGCCGCCTTGAATCGTTGCAGGAATTGCAGGATGCTGCCCTGGGCCAGGACGAGGAATATCGCAAATGGCTGCAAAAGCGGGGCCTGGCCCATGCCCCACGCCTGGCTGGTGAGATAACGGTTGCCGACGGCTGGGAGCGGGCGGCTGACGCGATCCTCGGCCGCCGCCTGACCGGGCTGGGAGTGGGCAGTCTTGACCAGGCCTTGGTCGACGGGGCTGGGCTGCCGGCTACCAACCTTTTCTTTATAGAGTCAGGCGAGGCGGCAATGCTGAAAAGTGATCCGCAGACCCTGCTCGCACACCTGCGTTGCCCACGCTACGATCTGGCACCCCTGCTCACCGGCATCTATGTTGCCGACGACCTGGAGCAAGCCTTGGTGCGGCGTCGCACGCTGGCACCGCAGGAGTGTGTGGTGACCCGTTGCGGTATGGTGGTTGGCCCCAACTGGGTGCGGGTATCACGTGGCCAGGACCAGCAGGAAGGACTGCTCGCGCGCGAGGAGGAAATAAAGCACCTGCACCAGGATGTGTCAGCACGGGTATCGCGGACCGACGCGCTCGAAGCCAGCCTTGATGATGCCCGCGAGCAGGTCCGATCGACAGAACAGCGCCAGCACGAGCGCCAGGGCGCGCTGAAGCAGTGGTTCACAGCCCGCTCCGAGGCGCGCCAGGTACTGGCCGACCGGGAAGCCCGTTTTGCCCAAATCGAAGGGCGGCGGCAGCAGCTGGCAACCGAGATTGACGAACTAATGACCGAGCTCACCACCACCGGCGGGGAACTTGGTGAGGCTCGCCGCCATTTTGCCCTTGCTGAAGATGAGACCGGTACGCTGGAGGAAAAGCGCGCAGCACTGTTGGCCGAAAAAGAGCAGCTCTCCGGTGCGCTCGCTGCGTCACGGCGACAGGCGCAGGAAGCCCGTGAGCAGTTGCATCGTACAGAACTGGCGCTGCAGCGGGCGCAGGCGTCGCTCGATTCGTTGACTGCCAGCCTGGAGCGGCTGACTACGCAGAGTGAGCGTATGCATGAGCGGCGCGGCCAGTTGCACCAGCACCTGGATCGTGGCGACGAGCCGGAGCAGGCATTGCAGGATCGTCTGGAGCAGTTGCTTGGCAGCCGCAAGCAAGTCGAAAAAGAACTGGCAGCGGCCCGCGACCAGCTTGCTAGCCTGGAGGAGCAGGTCCGCGAACTGCAGGGTCAGTTGTCGGAACGCGAACAGGAGGTTGCTACGGCCCGCGATGCGTTGGAGCAGCAACGGCTCAAGGCACAGGAACTGACCGTACGTGCTGAGACGCTGCAGGAGCAGATTCAAGCGGCAAAATACGCACTCGCCAGCCTGCTCGCGGAATTACCGGAAGATGCCAGCGAGCCCGGCTGGGTCGAACGTGCCGACGTCCTGGCCGAGAAGATATCTAGGATTGGGCCGGTCAACCTGGTCGCCATAGAGGAGTTCGACGAGCAGTCCGAGCGCAAGGAATATCTGGATACTCAGCATGCCGATCTGGTCGAGGCGCTGGATACGCTGGAAGGCGTAATCCGCAAGATCGACCGCGAGACCCGCGAACGCTTTAAGTCAACCTTCGATCAGTTGAACGAAGGGTTCGCCGAGTTCTTTCCGCGTCTGTTCGGGGGTGGTAGTGCGGTGTTGCAGCTTACCGGGGACGATATGCTCATCGCCGGTGTCACGGTCATGGCGCGACCGCCGGGCAAGCGCAACAGCACCATCCAACTTCTCTCCGGCGGGGAAAAGGCCCTGACCGCAGTGGCACTGCTGTTTGCACTTTTTCGACTCAATCCGGCGCCATTTTGCATTCTCGACGAGGTTGATGCGCCACTCGATGATGCCAACGTCGAGCGGTACTGCCAGACCCTGCGGGCCCTGGCGGAGCGGTCCCAGCTGGTCGTTATCACCCATAACAAGATCACCATGGAGGCGGCAGATATCCTACTGGGTGTGACTATGGTAGAGCCTGGAGTTTCATCGATAGTGTCGGTCGACGTGGACCAGGCCGTCAGGCTGGCGGCGCAGTAAAGTGAGCTTGCAGCTGGCATTGGTCTTGATGGGCGTGGCCGTGCTGGTGCTCGTGGTGGTATGGTCCTATGCCCAGTGGCGCATCGATTTAACCACGCTCATCGTGCGGCTGGGACAACGCCTGCGTAAAGACTGGTGGCCCTCTCTGCTCGAACTGCTCTCGCGCAGGGGGAGTGCGGGTCGAGGGCAACAGCGAGAGCCCTCGCTGGTCGCTGCCAGTGAGTTCCGTACCGCGACACCGCACACAGAACCTGGTGACGCTCCAGCCGGAGCGGGAGCATCGGGGCAGCAAGCGCCGGCAGGAACTGACGGCGCCAGGGCGACACTGTCATTGGATTCACAGGCCGGTCTGGGGCCGCTGAAAATCGACTACTGGGCCCGTATCCACGGCGAGCAGTTGGTTACCCGCAATGCCGCGCTGACGATTTTTCGCCAGCACGAGATAGATCTCGACCACTCGCACGCGATCCACGGTCGCACCGAGCCTGGCAACGCCTGGCTGGATTTGCGCGAGGCGAGCGTTGACGAAGTTTTTACTGATCTCATCGTCAGTATTCAACTGGCCGACGGCAACGGGCCGGTGGATGAGTCTGAACTGACCCGTTTCAATAACCTGGTCTACACACTGGCCGAGACGCTGGGACGCCGGTTCCAGTTTGACTGCTCGGTAGAGGAGGCGCTGCCGCAGGCCGCGCGCCTGGAGCAGTTCTGTCAAGAGTTCGACTTGTTGGTAGTGATCAACGTGGTGCCCGCAGGTAGCAACACCTTTGCCGGGCCCAACCTGTCACGGGTCATGGGCCGGGCCGGAATGCGCCTTGGCGAGCAAGACGTCTTTCATTTTTTTAATTCGCGCACCGGTGTCAGTCGGTTCAGCCTGGCCAATCTGGACGGGTCCGGGGGTTTCGGCTACGACGCGCTCGACCGCGGCAGTTTCATCGGCCTCACCCTGATGATGAATGTTCCACGGGTGGAGCGTCCCGGGGCCACCTTCTTGGAATTGCTCTCGGTGGCGGAGTACGTGGCTGCCGAACTTGGCGGCAGTCTGGTTGACCCCGACGGTGTACCGCTCGCTGCCGCCCAGTATGCCCGAATCAAGCACCAGGTCCGCAATATCGAGTCGGCGATGACCCGCTATGGCGTGGTTCCGGGAAGCGATGAGGCGCGCCGGCTTTTCTGAACACAGTCGAAAATGGAATGTCAGGCGCCGGCGCTAATACCGTGCCCTGGTGACAGTATGATCCGAAAACTGGCACAGGCGCGGCAGGATGCTGCGCGGCTGCGCGGCGAGATCGAGCGGCACAACTACCAGTACCATGTGCTCGACGACCCGCTGATCCCCGACGCCGAGTACGATCGGCTGCTGCGTACGCTCGAAGACCTCGAGCACCAGTTCCCGCAAATTGCCACTGCTGATTCTCCTACCCAGCGGGTTGGCAGCCTGCCGCTGGAAAGTTTTGTCACTGCTGAGCATGCTGTACCGATGCTCTCACTGGCTAATGCATTTTCCGAACAGGAAGTCGGTGATTTTGACCGGCGTTGCCGTGAGGGTCTGGCCGTAGAGAGCGTTACCTACGCGGCCGAGCCTAAGTTGGACGGGCTTGCTATCAGTCTGCTCTACGAAGAGGGTGCATTCAGGATGGCTGCTACCCGGGGGGATGGGCATCGGGGGGAGGATGTCACCCTTAACGTGCGGGCAATCCGCTCGATTCCACTGAAACTGTTGGGCAAGGGATATCCCGCCGTGCTCGAGGTTCGGGGTGAAGTCTACATGCCGCTCGCCGGGTTCGAGCGGCTGAACCGCGCCCAAGAGGAAAAAGGCGAGAAGCGCTACGCCAACCCACGCAACGCGGCTGCCGGCAGTTTGCGCCAACTCGACCCCCGGCTATCGGCGGCCCGGCCATTGGATTTCTTTTGTTACGGCGTGGGCCGCTGGCAGCGGGGGCCAATGCCGGTAACACACCTGGCAACGCTGGCGACTCTGCGGAACTGGGGTCTGCGGGTCAATCCCCTGGCGCGGGAGGTGCGAGGGGTGGAGCAGTGCCTTGCCTACTATGCGGATCTGTCCGCGCAGCGTGCGAAGTTGTCTTACGAGATCGATGGTGTGGTGTACAAGGTCAACGACTACGCCAGTCAGCAAGCGCTGGGCGCTGTTTCCCGTGCACCGCGCTGGGCACTTGCGCATAAGTTTCCGGCGCAGGAGGAAATGACGGTGGTACAGCGAATCGAAGTGCAGGTTGGACGCACTGGCGCTATCACCCCCGTCGCCAGGCTGGAGCCGGTTTTCGTCGGCGGGGTTACTGTGTCCAATGCCACTTTGCACAATAAGGAAGAAATAGAGCGCCTCGATGTGCGGCCGGGTGATACTGTCATCGTGCGTCGTGCTGGTGATGTTATCCCCGAAGTGGTATCGGTAGTGCGCGAACGCCGTCGCCGAAACGCCCGGCGCTATCGTTTTCCGAGCCAGTGCCCGGTCTGCGGCTCGGATATCTCTGCGGACGATGACGGCGTCATTCTGCGCTGCAGTGGCGGGCTCTATTGCAGCGCCCAAGTCAAGGAGTCGATCAAACACTTCGTCTCGCGCCGGGCCATGGATATCGACGGCCTAGGCGCCAAACTGGTCGAGCAACTGGTGGATACCGGTCAGGTGACAACCGCGGCTGATCTTTACCATCTCACCGAGGAGGAGCTGGCGAATCTTGAGCGGATGGGGGATAAGTCTGCCGCCAACCTGATGGTGGCGCTTGAACAAAGCCAAGCAACTACGCTAGGTCGTTTTCTCTACGCGTTGGGTATCCCCCAGGTGGGCGAGGCCACGGCGCAGATATTGGCCGTGCACTTTGGCAGCCTCGAGGCTCTGGCCATGGCAGATGCAACGGCGCTCGAGGCGGTACCGGATGTGGGTCCGGTGGTGGCAGCGGGTATCCAGCGATTCCTTGCACAAGATCACAACCGCGAGGTCATCGAGCGATTGCGTCAGGCCGGTGTGCATTGGCCCAAGGTGCAGTCAACGGTTAGTGGTGACGGGCCGTTTGCCGGCACTACGGTCGTTGTAACCGGTACGCTTAGCGGGATGAGTCGTGACCAGGCCCGTGATTGGCTAAAAGCGCAGGGCGCCAAAGTTACCGGCAGCGTGTCGGCCAAGACCGACTATGTCATCGTTGGTGAGAATCCAGGCTCAAAACGTGACCAGGCCGAGCAACTGGGGGTGACCGTTCTCAGCGAAGCACAGATGCAGGAGCTTGCCGGCAAGTGAGCGCCATCTGCTGGCCGTCTGCGGTACTGAAGGGTAGGGGGTACCTGCGGTAGAATTCCGGCCCGCCCGACAATCCCCACTCCAGACAGGAAAGAGCGCGCCGACAGCGCCCGCCGGCCAGGGACAGATACAGGAATTGCAATGAGTGACACCTTTGGCGTCCGGACATCGCTCGATGTCCACGGCAAACGCTATGAAATCTTTGCACTGGACGCATTGTCCGATCGGTTTGACCTTGCCCGGTTACCGTACTCGCTGAAGATACTGTTAGAGAACCTGCTGCGCAACGAAGACGGGATTAACGTGTGCGCGCCAGATATTGAGGCACTGGCTAGTTGGGACGGCACGACCACTGCTGCCAACGAGATTGCTTTTACGCCAGCCCGTGTGCTGATGCAGGATTTCACCGGGGTGCCGGCGGTGGTTGATCTGGCAGCCATGCGTGAGGCCATGCGTAGCCTCGGCGGTGAGCCCGAACTTATCAATCCATTGTCGCCGGCCGACCTCGTCATCGACCATTCGGTGATGGTGGATTACTTCGGCAGTGCTGATGCGCTGGAGCGCAATGCCGAACTGGAATATTCCCGCAATGGTGAGCGCTATGCGTTTCTGCGCTGGGGTCAGAGTGCTTTCAGTAACTTTCGCGTGGTGCCACCGGCTACCGGTATCGTGCACCAGGTAAATATCGAATATCTCGCTAGCGTTGTGTTCAGTCGTGAGGTGGCTGGTGTTACCCGGGCCTACCCAGATACGGTAGTGGGTACGGATTCCCATACCACCATGGTCAACGGCCTGGGTGTGCTGGGCTGGGGTGTGGGCGGAATAGAGGCTGAAGCCGCTATGCTGGGACAGCCGGTGACGATGCTTATTCCCGAGGTAGTGGGAGTCAAACTGACCGGCACGTTGCCTGAGGGAACAACTGCGACCGACCTGGTGCTGAGTGTGGTCGAGATGCTGCGTCAACACGGAGTGGTCGGAAAATTTGTCGAGTTTTTCGGTGACGGTCTCGATCACCTGTCGCTTGCCGACAAGGCAACTATCGCCAACATGGCACCCGAATACGGTGCAACCTGCGGAATTTTTCCGATTGACGGCGAAACACTTAAATACCTGCACTTGACAGGGCGTTCGGATGAGGAGGTCGCCCTGGTTGAGGCCTACGCCCGTCGCCAGGGTCTGTACCGCGAAGCTGCTGTGTCCGCGGCCGAAGCGGCCATCTATAGCGAACGACTGGCACTGGACCTTGGTAGCGTCACAGCCGGCATCGCCGGCCCCAAGCGCCCCCAGGATCGCATCAGCCTCAGCAACGCCCGCACCACCATTCAGGCAGCCTGTGCCAGCATGCGCCAAAGCGGACCGGGCAGGGTGCAGCCGGTGATGCTTGACGGCCAGCACTTCGAGTTAACTGACCTTGCCGTAGTGATTGCGGCTATCACCAGTTGCACCAACACCTCCAATCCCGGCGTCATCATCGCTGCCGGCCTGCTGGCGCGAAACGCCGTGGCTAAAGGTCTTACCGTTAAACCCTGGGTCAAGACCTCGCTGGCACCGGGTTCGCAGGTCGTCACCGACTACCTGGGCAATGCCGGGCTGCTTGAAGACCTCGAGCGTATTGGTTTCGGCGTGGTCGGCTACGGCTGTACCACCTGCATCGGCAATTCCGGACCACTGCCCGGGCCGGTTAGCCAGGCGATACACGATGGTGATCTGATCGCCTGCTCGGTATTGTCAGGTAACCGTAACTTTGAGGGCCGGGTGCATGCGGATGTCAGGATGAATTTTCTCGCCTCGCCGCCGCTGGTGGTGGCCTACGCGCTCGCCGGTACCACCAACCTTGACTTGGCCAGTGAGTCCCTTGGCCATGACAATGACGGTAACCCGGTCACCCTGGAGGATATCTGGCCCAGCCAGGCTGAGGTCAACCAGATTGTGTCGAGCAGTGTTACTCGGGAGATGTTCCGTAATCGTTATTCAGATGTTTTCCGGGGTAACGAGCACTGGTCGGGCATTCCGGTGGGCGGTGGCAGTCTGTTCGACTGGGATGCTGAATCTACCTACGTGCGCCGGCCACCGTACTTTACCGAAATGACGCGGAAACCTCGGGAGATCGGACAGATAACTGGTGCTCGGGCACTGGCCGTTCTGGGCGACAGCATCACTACCGACCACATCTCGCCAGCAGGGGCGATCAAGGCCGATAGTCCGGCCGGTGAGTATCTTTTGGCACACGGCGTAGCGCAGGCGGATTTCAACTCTTATGGCTCACGCCGAGGCAACCACGAAGTGATGATGCGCGGTACATTTGCCAATATCCGCTTGCGTAACGAGCTGGCTCCGGGCACCGAGGGTGGCTTTACCACCTTCCAGCCCGGCAATGAGCAGATGACCATATTTGAGGCGGCTACCCGTTACGCTACGACCCAGACCCCGCTGATATTGATCGGTGGCAAGGAATACGGCACCGGCTCTTCGCGTGACTGGGCAGCTAAAGGGCCGGCGCTGCTTGGCGTCCGTGTCGTGCTGGTGGAGAGTTTCGAGCGCATCCACCGTTCGAATCTTGTCGGCATGGGTGTGCTGCCGCTGCAGTTTCAGGTCGACGACAGTCGCCAGAGCCTTGGCCTGACCGGTACCGAGACCTTTGCTCTGGTCGGTCTTGAGCGTGGGGCCCGTGAACTGGAAGTGCAGGTCAGCTGTGCCAGCGGTGAAGCCAGCGTTTTCACCGCGGTTGTTCGCATAGATACGCCCAAGGAGTGGGACTACTACCTGAATGGCGGCATCCTGCCTTTTGTCATCCGGCAACTGCTGGAGTAGCAAATCTCCTCTGCTGGCGTGGTATGGTATCGCCAGCGAAATGCTCGCCACCGGTGGTAAGCGGAAATAGAAATGCAACTGCAGCTTAACCAGAGCGGCCAGATGCCGGTGCTGGCGGACGACGAAAACCCACCTTTTGAGATCGACAACCCGAATGGCAGTTCACGGGTGGTGGTTGTCTGCGACCATGCCCGTAACACGGTGCCGCGGGTGCTGGATGATCTTGGGGTGGACGCGAGCGTACTTGCCCAGCACGTAGCCTATGATATCGGCTGTGAGGGATTGGCACGCCGGTTGGCACGGCTACTGGATGCGCCGCTGGTGCTGTCGCGGTTTTCGCGGTTGGTGATCGATCTGAATAGACACTTGACCGACCCGACTTCTATCCTTGAGATAAGCGATGGCATAGTGATCCCGGGCAATCGCCGCCTATCCCGCGAGCAGGCCATGCGCCGGGCAGAAGAGATTTTCCTGCCATACCACAATGCTGTTGCTGCCCAACTTGAGCACGTGCGAGTTACCCGCGGATTACCGGTACTGATAACAGTGCACAGTTTTGTTCCGCAGATGAATGGCGTGGACCGGCCGTGGCATGTTGGTGTCCTCTGGAATAAGGATGACCGCATCAGTCGGCCGCTACTTGAAAGCCTGACTGCCGAGGCGGATTTATGCGTCGGCGACAATGAGCCGTATAACGCCCATGATCTGGCGGGATACACCATGGAGACCCAGGCAGAGGCTCGTGGCTATCCGCATGCGCTGCTGGAGATTCGCCAGGATCTCATTGCAACGGAGGCAGATGGTTTGGTGTGGGCAGAGCGGCTTGCCAGGCATTTACAGCCGATACTCAGCCACCAAGAATTCTATGAGGTCAACCGCTTGCCGTGACTGCTGAACCGAGTTTTACCATTGGTGTCGAAGAGGAGTATTTGATGGTGGATCAGGCCAGCCACGCCTTGATCCGCCAGGCACCGGACGGCCTGATGGAAGCGCTTACTGCCCGTTTGGGTGACCAGGTCAGCCCCGAGTTTCTGCAGTGCCAGGTCGAGGTCTGCACCCGGGTGTGCGGGCCTGTTTCTGAAGTGCGTGAGGATTTGCTTAGTTTGAGGCAAGCGGTGATCGAAGTGATTGCTGAGTTCGGCCTGAGCCTGGTGGCAGCATCTACTCACCCCTACGCCATTGCCAGCGAACTCGAACATACTCATAAGACACGCTACGACGATCTCGCACAAGACATGCAGCAGGTGGTCAGACGGATGTTGATCTGCGGCATGCACGTGCACGTCGGAATAGAGGACGACGAGTTACGCGTCGATCTTCTGGGACAGGCTGCTTACATAATTCCGCATTTGCTGGCGCTCAGTACTTCCTCGCCGTTCTGGGAGGGGGAGAACACGGGTCTGCAGTCCTACCGGATTTCGATTTGGGATGAGATGCCCCGGACCGGTCTGCCGGAATCGTTTGACAGTTATGCCGAGTACCAGCGCTATGTAGACGTGTTGGTAAACGCCGGCATCATTGAGGATGCTACCAAGATCTGGTGGGATCTGCGCCCCAGTGAGCGGTTCCCGACTCTGGAAATGCGAGCGCCGGACGTCTGCACATCGATTGACGATGCCATTTGTATTGCCGCGCTCTATCGTTGTTGGCTGAGAATGCTTTACCGGTTGCGCCAGGACAACCAGCGCTGGCGGCGTTATGCCAGTACGCTGATCGCCGAGAACCGATGGCGAGCCCAGCGCTATGGCAGTGAGGCGTCACTGATCGATTTCGGGCGCGGTGAGTTGGTTGCATACTCCAGCCTGATCGAGGAGATGCTTGAGTTGATCCGCACAGATGCTGAGCACTTTGGTTGCGTGGCCGAGGTCGAGTATGCCCGCGTAATACTGCAGCGGGGTACCAGCGCGCAGCGGCAGGTGACTGTGTACCAGCAGGCTCTGGCCGGTGGTGCTGACCAGCGCCAGGCCCTGGATGCGGTGTTGGACTGGCTGGTTGCAGAGACTATGCGGATACCGACTTGAGGCCGACGCCGAGGCAGTCGACCTCGAAGTCATCCAGGGCCTGGAGGTACTCGCGGGTACTTTTGGGCATGGGCACCCGTACGCCGGCCATGTAAGAGATAAGGTCGGCGCCATCGTATAACAGGCGACAGCCACGTTGTAACTGGGCGCCGGCAAGGGCGCTGAGGCCGGTAGGCGGGACTGGCTCGAACTCCCTGATCTGTTCCTTGAGGGTGACAAATTCGGGCCAGTTGAGAAAGAAATCCGGATCGCTCTTCATCATCTCGCACTCGATTCGGCCGGCTCGCGCGAAACTCAACACCGTGGCGCCGATCCCGTGGAATGCCGGCATGGAACTGAATACCTCAATGATGCGCCCACTGATATTGTCGATCGCGCCCATGGTCTGCGCGATCTTTACGTAGCGGCTCTCATAGTAACCGGCGATGGAGCGGGTAAATACTTTGAACGGTTCGCCCCAAAGTTCGTCGATGCCTTCGTGTCCGCTGGGGTGGCGAACCTGCTTGCCCAACTCCAGTGCCTCTTCAAAGCAAGCGCTGCACTCACGCATCAGTTCGTTGTCGTGAGTAACGGAAATGCCTTTGCTCTCCAGGTTGACGATGCTGGTAAAAATATCGGTCGCCCGGTTGAACAAGGCTCCGGCGAGCATTGCCGCATTGACTCGCTTGCAGGCCGGGTCGGTTTCAGCCTGGTAGGCGCTGCGGGCGTCAGCCACCTTGTTTCCGGGTGTGTTGATGCCAGGCTCGGTGTGATGAAAAGTCCTGCGGGTCAGCATTATCAGCAGGTCGCGTTTGGCCGACAAGGTTTCTGGTGGCGGCGCGTAGTAGCGGATCCAGTAGCCGTCATAGTAGATATGCGGCCTGCCGTTGATGTCTTTGCGGGAACCGTTCTTGATTTTGGGGCTCATCAGAGGGTACGAAAATCGTCGGTTATACCAGTTGCGCGCCCACCCACATGGCGGAGCCGGTGCGCTCGGTTGGCCGGTGCTGGTAAATCGGGGCCGGATTGTACGCTTCCTGTTGCCGCAGGCAAGCCCTGTCGGGCGCCGGCACGGCTCAAGTCGTGGTGCCGCCAGGGCGGCCGCTGGCGGTAGCAGTGACCCGACATTCAAAAAATACCGGATTTTCCTGTTCTTCACTGGCCACGCTCTGGTGCTGATGGCTGATCACGGTGTCGATTACAACCGCACCAGCTTGCAGCGCTTTTTCTCGGGCGCTTGCGCTGGCCCAGCATTCGGCCTGGGATAGTGCGCTTGCCAGGTCCGCGTGATCTGCTGGCCCGGCGCTGCCGTAGACCCGGTAAACCCCCTGGTGGGGCTGGGTGATGGTGATGTGGGTACGCTGTACGATGCTGCCGGCTACGGCGCCGACAGCGTTTGCCACCGCGCCGTGCTCGGGCAGTGCCAAATGGATGTCGAACTTCTCGGCTGCCGCCGGATAATAAAAACGCGCCGCTGCGCCGACCGCGACTAGCGTGCGTTCGCGGTCGAGATTAAGTGAAAAAATGCCGCTATCGATCCGGCTGGTGCCACTGATCCAGTCAGCGAAGAGCCGTGCCGCCCGCTCCAGTTCCCTACTGTCCCGTTGTCCTGGGTCGGTCGCCAGGCAGGCCCGGATCAGTGTTTGCATGATCATGGCGATGAGTTTTTCGTGCACCGCCTGGCTGGGGCCAACCGGATCGTGCGATTCGAAATCACCCCAACCATAGACCTGGCGCATCTGCCGGGCCCAGGTTGTTGCGGCCAGCCGGGCTGCCGCCGTTGACCAATGATCAGTAAGTCCCAGCACGTGCGCAGCATCGGTCGGGGTAAAGCCGCTGTAGATGGCCGTACCGCTACGGACCAGTCGCGCTACTGCCCGGGCCAGTTCCCGGTCTTGGCACGCCAGTTCTTCGAGTTCCACCGGGCCCTTTTCCAGCCGCGTCCAGGCTTCGCTCTCAGCTGGGGTAAAAGCCTGACGCTGACTGTCATCAGCGAACAGCTGGACAGCGTAACGGTTACTGCGCGCTGTCACAGCGGCGGCTGCCTGTTGCTGTAGCGATTCCAGGGTCTCGGGCCAGGTGTGGACCAGCAGGCTCATGGGTATGACCCGGCGCGGGCCAATGCCCAGTCCCTGGCCGCCTTGGAAACGGGCCTCACTGTCACCGCCCAGGCCCATTGAGAACACCCTGATCGCCTCGACCATCGGTCGCCATTCGCCGATGATGGTGGCTTCGGCGCTGATCATCGGTTGGCCGTCGGTGATGATGGCAATATCAGTGGTGGTGCCGCCCATGTCGGCGATGATGGCGTTGCCGGTACCGTGCAGGTGGATCGCACCCACCACACTGGCCGCCGGTCCAGAGAGAACTGTTTCCACCGGGCGCTGCTGGGCTAGTTCGGCGCTTATCAGGGAACCGTCACCCTTGACCATCATCAGCGGGGCGCTGATGTGCCGCTCACGCAGGATGCGTCGGATCGACCGAATCAACTGGTCGACAAAGGGAATCAGCGACGCATTGAATGCCACTGTCAACGCCCGGCGCGGTGCATCCAGCGACGAGGATAACTCGTGACCACAGGTAACAGGCTTGTCAGTCAACGAATGTACTAATTCTCGCAGGGCAATTTCGTGCGCCGGGTTACGCACCCCGAACAGCCCGGATATGCCAAAGGCGGCGACCTGATCGCGACAGCGCAGCACTGTCCGTTCCGCCTGGTACAGGTCCAGCGGTTCGCGCTCACTGCCGCCGGCATCATGACCTCCCGCAAGCAGCACATAATTGCCTCCCCGGACGACGTGGTTGAGTCGGGCACGGTCAGCCTGCTGCGGTGAGTATCCGGCCAGCAGCAGGCACGCGGGTGTGCCGCGGCCTTCAACCACTGCATTGGTAGCCAGGGTCGTCGACACGGACACTAACTGCACGCGGCCCAGGTAATCGGCTGGCAGTTGTTCCAGCACGGCGCGGATACCACAACTGAGGTCGTGGTGGGTGGTCAGTGACTTATCGCTGGCGATGACTTCGCCGGCGGAATCCAGCAGTACCGCATCGGTGTAGGTGCCACCCGTGTCGATGCCGAGTCGCAACGCCTGGGACATGCTTCGATGCCTGGCCCGTTCTGTGCTGCAATTAGCCGCTGTAGTCGAAAAAGCCCCGGCCCGTCTTGCGGCCAAGATAACCAGCATCGACCATCTGTTTCAGCAATGGGCAGGGTCGGAACTTGGAATCGCCAAATTCCTCGTGTAGCACGTTCATGACCCAGAGGCAGACGTCCAGGCCGATCATATCGGCAAGGGTCAGCGGACCCATTGGGTGTCCCGCCCCCAACTTCATCGCTGCGTCGATTTCTTCGGCTGCCGCTAGCCCTTCGGACAGAACGAACACCGCCTCGTTGATCATCGGTACCAACATGCGGTTGACCACGAAGCCGGGGCTGTCCTTGACACTGACTGGGGTTTTGCCAAGGTCGCGAGCCAGCGCTTCGACCCGGGCATAGGTGTCGTTTGATGTTTGCAGCGCGCGGATGATCTCAACCAGTGCCATCAGCGGTACTGGGTTGAAGAAGTGCACGCCGACGACCCGGTCGGGGCGGCCACTCGCCGCGGCCAGCTTGGTGAGCGACAGCGACGAGGTATTCGATGCGAGGATAGTCTCTGCTTCACAGGCAGCGTGTAGCGCCTGGAAGATCTCGACCTTGACTGCCATATTTTCGGTGGCTGCCTCGATCACTAGATCACGATCAGCCATGGCATTTATCTCGGTCGTCGTTCGGATGCGCCCCAGCGCCGCATCGTGGGTTGGCTGGTCGATCTTCTCTCGGCTTAGCAACCGGCCCAGGCTTTTGTGCACGGCGCCAAGGCCCTGGTCGAGACGGTCTTGCGTGACATCGTGCATGATGACGTCGTAGCCTGTGACGGCACAGGCCTGGGCGATACCGTGACCCATGGTGCCAGCGCCGATGACGCCGATATTGTCTTTACTCATGGAGTTGCTCCTACTGTGTCTTCCCCCCCCACGAAGGGGAAAGGCGCCAAGGCTACCGCAAAGGCGTTAGCCCGCCAAATATTTGTGCCGGGGCAGGTCGCGCAGATTTCACAATCGGGCGCTGACAGAATAAAGTAGCGCTATGGATGCGCCGCAACTCATCAGGACCCTGGTAGGGTTCGATACTATTTCCCGTGACAGCAATCTACCACTGATCGAGTTCGTGGAGAACTACCTGGATGATCAGGGCATCCGTTCGCGGCGCGTACCCAGCCCGGATGGGGCCAAGTCCAACCTGGTGGCGAGTGTTGGGCCTGAGAGGGCGGGTGGTGTGATCCTGTCGGGCCACACCGACGTAGTCCCGGTCGATGGCCAGGACTGGGGCACTGATCCCTTCGGGGTCGTCCAGGCAGAAGGTCGCCTGTACGGCCGTGGCACCTGCGACATGAAAGGGTTTATCGGCATCGCCCTCGCCCTGGTGCCGCAAATGAAAACACTGCGGCGACCGCTGCACTTCGCACTTTCATATGACGAAGAAGTCGGCTGTCTCGGGGCGCCGGCGATGATAGAGACAATCACTGCTGAGTTGCCTGCACCCGCGGCAGTGATCGTCGGTGAGCCCACCAGCATGGCCGCGGTAACCGGACACAAGGGCATCGTTGCGTTGCGCACAGTAGTCAGGGGGTACGAAACCCATTCCAGCCAGACCCAGCGCGGGGTCAGCGCGGTGATGACTGCAGCCCGGCTGGTCGGTTACCTCGGTGGTATGGCAGAGCAACTGGCAGCAGACACCGAGCCCGGCAATGGTTTCGAGCCGCACCACAGCACGGTGCACGTTGGCATTATTCAGGGTGGTACCGCCCTCAATATCATCTCGCGTGACTGCGAGTTTGTCTGGGATATCCGCAACATTCCCCCCGACGACCCGCAGGTGCTGGTCGACCAATTCGAACAGTACTGCCGTGACGAGGTCTTACCAGAGATGCGCCGGCGTCACCCGGACTGCAGTATCACAACCGAGTTACTGGCCCAGGCCCCGGCTTTTGGCATGAGTGACTCGCCGGCGCTGGCATTGGTACAGTCGCTGACCGGCCAGTCGAATACTGGGCAGGTGTCGTATGCTGCCGAGGCGGGGCTGTTCCAGGCGGCCGGCCTGCCGGTGGTGTTGTGCGGTCCGGGGTCCATCGACCAGGCCCACCAGCCCAATGAATACATCAGCCTGTCTCAGGTAGCAGCCGGTGAGGCCTTCCTGCGCGACTTGATCGGGCAACTGTCTGCCTGAGCGGCAGGCGTTTAGAGCAGCCTGCCGATCAGTGCAGCACACTGGCTGGCGCCGTGGCCCGAGGGCGCGCGTGGTACGCGCGGCATCTGCAGCAGATCGCGCAGCCGAGCCAGCCACTCACCGCGGGCCCAGGCGTCAGCTTGGAAGCAGTGTCCGTGGATGTGGTCGCGCAGAAAGGCCAGCAGCGGCGGCATCTCGGGGTAGTCCGCGCGCACGAAGTAGCCAAATGGCGTACCAGCCTCGTACACCTCGGCAATGGTGCTGTAGCCGACCTTGCCGATAACGGCGTCTGCTGCGTGCACCATGCTCGGGTGATGCAGTTTGGTATCTGCAGCCAGCAGTGTCACATTGCCCGGTAGCTGGCCGGTATCGTGGACGCCCGCGATGACAAAGTCGATGTCGGCAAAATCGCTGCGCAGACGTTCTATAAAGGGAAATGCCTGCGGTACGCCGCCCATACTGATAAGGACCAGCGGCCGCTCCGGCGTACCACCCATGGCGAACCGGGTCGCGGCGGAATCCTGTTGCCGGCGCCGGCTCACCGGGCCGACCTGCAAGGCAGCGGGATCGGGCCGACAGGTCGGCGCTGTCTGGATGTGCAAGTTGGCGCCGGCGAAGTAGGGTGCGAGCATCTTGCCGTATGCCGACAGCGCGATACTCGCCGGCCGGTAACTGCGGTAGATCCAGTCCCAGGTAAAGTTCTCTACCAGCACCGAGGGGATGCTGGCCGCAGCGGCCACCGCAACACCAAGTGGTGCAATATCACAGACCACAATCCGGCAGCCTAGCACGGTGACCTGTTGCGCCAAGCGCTCGATCAGGCGTGAGTCGAACGGCAGTCGCTTGGCAAGTGCTGTCAGGGTTGCCGGGATGTCTACGCTTAGAGCGTCGGTTTGTACTAACCCCAGATCGCAATCAAGTTCGTGGTAGCCGAAGCAGTCGACTGAGCGCTCGAAATACCAACGTGGTACGGTGGTGAAAATTTCTAGCCGCAGGGTCGGGTGAGTATCCTGTAATGCCTCGATGACGGCACTGGCCCGCGAAGCGTGACCAAAGCCATGTGGTGTGATGAAAAACCCAGCTGCAGGTGCAGGCGGTGCACCGGGCAGTTCGTTCACCGGGTGAAATACTCGGCCAGGAAATCCTCGAAAGTCAGCGTGTCGGTTTCCTCCAGCGCTTGCTGGCGTGCCAGCGAGTCAGCCGCTTCCTGTACCAGCTGCGCGGTACAGGCGGGGTCATCGGCCAGTGATTTGAAGTACTGTCGATGTTGTTCGGCTTGCTCGAGGGCAAAGCTGAAAAAAGTATCGTCATGGGCGTGCACGGCGGCCATCACCTGGGCCGACGGTGTAGCTTCCGGGTCCTCGAAACATGCCCGCTGGTGGGTCAGCGCCGCACGGTAGCCGCCCTCGCCATGTTGGTCGAGAAAGTCGGCAATCACTTCCATGTCCTTGAGTAGTTGCAGGCCACGGGCTTTGAGTTCTGTCGCTTGGGCAAAGGGGCCCGCCGGCAGTAGCAAGCCGGGGCGACGGCCCTGCTCAACGACCAGGGCGCGGGTGTGGCTCAGCGCTTCTAATTCGTCCTGTGACAGGGGTGGGCTGGGCTTCAGAAGGCACAGTAACAGCAACAGTTCCAGGAAGCGGCTGCCGCCAGCATCAATGCCGACCGGCAGAAAGGGATTTAAATCCAGGTAGCGTAGTTCGACATATTCGACCCCGCGCTCCCGTAATGCATGGATTGGTCGTTCACCGGAGTGGGCTACCCGCTTGGGGCGAATACCGGCGTAGTACTCGTTCTCTATTTGCAGCAGTGTGGTGCTCAGTTGCTGGTATTCGCCGTTGCTTCTGATCCCGACCTCCTGGTAGGGTGGATAAGGCATCGAGGTGGCCTGCAGCAGCGATTCAAGGTATTCGGCCAGGCTATCCAGGCCAATTTGGACTTGGGCTTGGGCCTTGCTATGGTAGCCGACATCGCTAAGGCGCAAACTGGTGGCATGGGGCAGGTAGTAACTGCTATGGCCGAGTTGCTCTAGATGGTGTGAGCGCCCCTCGAGAAAGGTTCCGCAGACTGCCGGCGACGCTCCGAAGAGGTAGGGTATAGCCCAGTCATGGCGGTAGAAGTTGCGCACCAGCCCAAGGTATTGATCCGACCTGAAGTCGCGCAGCGGCATGGTGGAACCGCAGATCTCGCGCCAGGGAAACCAGAATGCTTCGGCCAGCGACCAGTTGAAATGAACCCCCGAGATGGCCTGCATCAGTTTGCTGTAGCGGTGAGCCAGGCCCACGCGATAGACGTATTTCATGCGGCCCGCATTGGAGGTGCCATAGCGGGCAATGGGGATGCTGTCTTCACCGTGCAGTACGCAGGGCATGCTGTTGACCCATAGTTTCTCGTCACCGATGTTGTGGTAGGCAAACTGGTGTAAGCCGGTCATGAAGGCCAGCGCCTGAGCAGTTGTCTCACATACTGGGGTGACGAATTCGAGCAGGGCTTCGGAATAGTCGGTGGTGATAAAGCGATGGGTCAGCGGTGAGCCAAGCGCGACTTGGTGAGCGGCTTGGGAAATACTACCTGCCGGGTCGATGCGCAGACTCTCCTTCTCAAGCCCGCGGCGCGATTGGCCGAGGCTTGCACCGGCTCCGGCCTGCTCGATCTTTTGTAACGTCCGTGTTAGGTTGTCAGGCAAGTTGGCGTTCCTGGATTTTTCGATGACACTGATGATCTCATGACGCAATGGTTTCAGCAGGAGCTGCGGGTAGATACTGGCGGCAGGGAGACCCGTGACATTACCGAGGCAATCACGAATCTCGTGGACCAGTCGGGCGTACGCACCGGTTTATGCCACATTTTTATTCGCCATACCAGCGCTTCGCTGGCAATTACCGAGAATGCTGACCCGGCAGTGCGGCATGATCTGGAGACTTTCATGCAGAGCACCGTGGCAGATGGCAATCCGCGCTATACCCACACCAGTGAAGGGGATGATGACATGTCGGCCCACCTGCGTAGCCTGCTCACCGATACTGCAGTTACAGTACCGGTATCCGGTCGGCGCCTGGCCCTGGGTACCTGGCAAGGCATTTACCTGTGGGAACATCGTACTCGCCCCCATCGGCGGACGGTGGTAGTTACCGTGTGGGGTGAGGGGGCAGGTTGAACGCAGCACAACGCCTGCCGGTTCGGGCAGCGGGCCCGACCGAGCTGGCCGAGGACCCATTTCGGCATCGTTTCTGCGTGGCGCCGATGCTGGATTTGACTGACCGCCATGAGCGCTTTTTCCTGCGCTTGCTGACCCGCCAGGCCCTGCTGTACACGGAAATGGTCAGCAGCGGTGCGCTACTGCACGGCGATCGCGGCCACCTGCTGGCTTACGACCCGAAAGAGCAGCCATTGGCCCTGCAACTCGGCGGCAGCGATCCCGAGCAGATGGCGCGCTGCGCGCGTCTCGGTGAACAGGCCGGTTACTGCGAAATCAACATCAATGTTGGCTGCCCCTCCGAGCGGGTGCAGGCGGGCCGTTTCGGTGCCTGCCTCATGGCGGAACCGCAGCGGGTTGCTGCATGCTATTCGGCGATGCAGGCAGCAGCATCTGTGCCGGTGACCGTCAAGTGCCGAATCGGCGTTGACAACCATGATCGTTATCAAGACCTGGCCCGGTTTGTCACTGTGGTCGCGGCTGCCGGCTGCCGCGTGTTCATCGTGCACGCCCGCAAGGCGTGGCTGGCGGGCCTGAGCCCACGACAGAACCGCGAGGTTCCACCCTTGCGCTACGATACCGTCTACCGGCTCAAGCAGGAGCATCCACAGTTAACTGTGGTTATCAATGGCGGCATCACCAGCCTTGACCAGGTCCAGAAACATCTTGCAGAGCTTGATGGCGTTATGGTTGGGCGCGAGGCGTATAGAAACCCATTCAAGCTGGCGACTGTGGACTCTCGCTTTTTCGGCGCGGCGGACCGCGTACTCTTGCGAAAGCAGGTGCTGGAACAGTACCAGCGCTATATTGCCGAGCAGCTGGCAAAAGGGGTCCCGCTAAAAGCCATGTCACGGCATATCCTCGGTTTGTTTCAGGGTCAGCCCGGTGCCCGGATCTGGCGTCAAACGCTGAGCGAACAAGCTGTGCGCCCAGGCGCTGGCCTTGAGGTAATTGAGAATGCCTATCTTCGGTTATGCCAAGCCCAAGCAGGGCATCGGACCGAGTTAGTTGGGTATTGATAGAAACAGGCGCAGCACCAGCAACAAGCACGATGAATATTAAAGCAGTACTGAGGGTCCTGGCCTGGCTGGCGGGTGCCGTTGTCCTGGTGGTGGGGGGCGCGGTACTGTGGTTCTCGCTGGTGTTCGACCCTGAGGACTATCGTGACGACATCACTGCCTGGGTCAGCGCACAGACCGGCCGTACGCTAGCGCTCAACGGCCCGGTCTCACTGGTGTTGGGCCTTGACGGCGGCAGCAGTCTGTTGGCACGGATTGAGATGGACGAGCTGGCTTTGTCGAGTTCGCCGGGTTCTGCTGCGCCCGATCCCAACATGATCCGTTTGCGCAGGCTGGCGTTCAGCATTGACCTGCTGGCGCTGTTGCGCGGCAAAGTGGTGCCGCGAGAGGTCGTGTTCGAGCAGCCACAAATCCGGCTGCTACGAACCGCTGAGGGTAACAACTGGTCAGATCTTGCTGGCGGTGTTGCGCTCATCGCTGCTCAGGGCCTGTCGATCAAAGATGGGCTAATCAAATTCGAGGATGTAACCAACGGCCGTTCACTGAGGCTAGCGGCCGTTACCGTTTCAACGCAGCCGCTGGTAGCGGGTCAGGAGTCGGCACTGGCCCTGAACGCAGTACTGGAGCGCGAGCCGGATGGCCCAGCGCTTGAAGTTGCGCTTACAGCAACTGCGCTACTGGATGCCGAGGCGACAGCGGTGGCTTTCAAGGCGCTGACCGCCCAGATCGGTCACACCACTGTCACTGGGCGGCTGGACCTTGCTCTCGTGAACGCACAGCCGCACTGGCAGTTTGATCTTGCCGTGGATCAACTCGATCTCGGTGTTGCCGCCCTGACCCTTCCGGCGCTGTCTTTGGCCGGCGTCGATGCCGACGGATCTGTGCGCATTGCGCGGCTTTTCTTCGGTGGCTTGACTATGGAAGAGGTTAGCGTGCCGGTGAGTGCACGGCAGGGCATTTTGGTGTCCTCACCCGTCACGGCAGTGTTCTATGGTGGCGAAGCCCGTGGCGATATTTTTCTGGATACGCGCGACCAGGGGCTGGTCGTCCGTGTGCGCCAACTCTACCGAGACTGCCAACTAGGTGACTTGTTCACGGGCCTTGGGCTGGGCGATGCGCTGGCCGCTACCGGGAACCTCAATATCCACTTTGCCGCCAGCGGACTCGACGAGAGCCGTTGGCTGCAAACTGCCCGCGGCGTAATCCGCCTACAGGCCCGCGAAGGCCATATCCGTGGTATCGATATAGAAAGCCTGCTCAAGCAACTGCAAAAGCAGGCCAATCAGAACCTCGGGACTTGGCTGGGCAGCACGGCCGTCACTCCATTCAGCGGCATCAATGCGACCTTGCGTATGGAGCAGGGGCTGGTCGTCAACGAGGATCTTGACTTCGAAGCAGCAGGCCTCAACCTGCGTGGCCGGGGTAGCGTCTCGCTGCGCAACCAGCAGGTAGATTACCGGATATCCGTTGGTTTCGATGACCCAGAACTGGCAGCATTGTTGCCGCTGCCAAGCAACATGGCGACCCTGGTTTTACCGCTGCGGCTGTTCGGTGCCGTCCAGCAGCCCAAACTGGTCATCGATATACCCGAGCTTATGCGGATGCAGATCGAGGCCGCCATGGGCGCAAGTAGTGTCCCGCAGGCGCCGCCAGTTGATGAGCGCGCCCGTAAGTTGGAGCAGGCGCTGGCGGGGGAACTGGATGCTGCGTTGGCCGCCGCACACTAAGCCAGCCCCGGCAGTTGCCTTGGATAACTCTTCTGCTATGCTCGCGGCCGTGTTGCCGCTTTCGGCGGTTCTTTTCCGGGCCAATGTGTCCCGGCCAATGTGCTAACGGAGTGATTCATGAGCGACAAGATAAACAAAATCAGTTCTCGGATAACCCAACCTCGCTCGCAGGGCGCCTCGCAGGCAATGCTGTACGGCACTGGGATGACCCGCGAAGATATGGACCGAGCCCAGGTCGGCATTGCTAGCATGTGGTGGGACGGCAACACCTGCAATATGCATCTAAACGACCTGGCCAGCCGCATCCGTGAGGGCGTGCGGGACGCGGGTCTGATCGGTATGCGCTTCAACACCATCGGGGTCAGCGATGGCATCTCGATGGGTACTGAAGGCATGAGTTACTCGCTGCAGTCGCGCGATCTCATCGCCGATTCCATAGAGACCGTCATGGGCGGACAGTGGTACGACGCGCTGGTGGCCGTGCCTGGCTGCGACAAAAACATGCCGGGCTGCCTGATTGCCATGGCCCGGGTCAACCGGCCGGCGCTGATGGTCTACGGTGGCACCATCAAACCCGGTCATGCCGGCGGCCAGGCCGTGGACATTGTTTCTGCTTTCCAGAGTTACGGCCAGTACATTGCCAACAGCATCAGCGATGAGCAACGCCAGGACGTTGTCACCAATGCCTGCCCGGGTGCCGGTGCCTGTGGCGGCATGTACACCGCCAACACCATGGCCAGCGCGATCGAGGCGTTGGGTATGTCGCTGCCTTTCAGCTCTTCAACCCCCGCGGTGGATTCGGCCAAGATGCAGGAATGTTTCAACACCGGGCGTGCGATCCGAAAGTTGCTGGAGCTCGATCTTTGCCCGCGCGAAATTATGACCCGTGCGGCCTTTGAAAACGCCATGGTTATCGTGTCAGCGTTGGGTGGTTCGACCAACGCAGTGCTGCATTTGATTGCCATGGCGCGGGCGGTGGATGTAGAACTGACTATTGACGACTTTCAAGCGGTCAGTGACCGGGTACCTTTTCTCGCTGAGTTAAAACCCAGTGGCCGTTATGTGATGGAGGATTTGCACAATGTTGGCGGCATACCGGCGGTGATGAAATATCTGCTGGCCGAGGGCTTGCTCAATGGCGACTGTGTGACGGTAACCGGCGACACAATTGCCGAGAACCTGAATTCTGTTGCCGAACTTGAGCAGGGGCAACAAGTCTTTCATACATTGAACGACCCCATCAAGGAGACTGGCCACATCTGTATTCTTAAAGGCAACCTTGCCCCCGGCGGGGCGGTGGCCAAGATCACTGGCAAGGAAGGACGGCAGTTTAAGGGCCCTGCGCGGGTGTTCGATGGGGAAGAAGCGATGCTGCGTGCGTTGGAGGAGAGCAAGATAAGCAAAGGTGACGTTATCGTTATCCGCTATGAGGGCCCCAAAGGGGGCCCGGGTATGCCGGAGATGCTAACTCCGACGTCGGCCATCGTCGGTGCCGGGTTGGGTGCGGATGTGGCGCTTATCACCGATGGACGATTCTCGGGCGGCTCCCACGGCTTTATCATTGGCCACGTAGTACCAGAGGCTCAGGAAGGCGGCCCCATTGGGCTGATCGAGGACGGCGATATCATTACCTTGGATGCCGAAGTTAACAACATTAGTGTCGCACTTAGTGATGACGAGTTGGCCGCACGCAGCGCCCGCTGGTCGATGCCGCCCTACAAGGCAACCCGGGGCACGCTCTACAAGTACATCAAGAGCGTCAAGTCAGCGAGCGAGGGTTGTGTCACCGACGAGTAACTGCCACCTGCTGGTAATCACTTGCGGCCTTGCAGTGAGCCAGCCTGCGGGACGGGGTCGACGTTAAACCCCAGGCCCTCAGTTAAGGCTGACACGCAGTGCCGCTGAAGCCGCGACCGGGGCGAGCGCCAGGGCCAGCATGAACATTGCAGCCAGCGCATAGAACCACCCCGCTGTGGGCAGCCCAGCCTGTGCCGCGAGCACTACGCCCGCACCAAAGATGAGTACCGATACGTATAGCGGTAGTACCAGCAACGTCAACAACACGCCACTGCGCTTGATTCCCACGGTCAACGCCATGCCGATGGCACCGATCAGGCTGAGCGTCGGGGTGCCGATGAGTAGCGCCAGCAGCAGCGTAGCCTGGGTCGCGGTGTCCATGTTTAGCAATAGTGCCAGTACTGGTGTTATTACCAATAATGGTACGCCGGTGGTGCACCAGTGCACGAATACCTTGCCGAGTACCAGCACTGCGACCGGCTGCGCTCCCAGCAGTAATTGTTCCAGCGAACCGTCTTCAAAGTCGGATCGGAACAAGCCCTCCAGTGCCAACAGCGTGGCCAGCAACGCTGCCACCCAGATAATGCCCGGGGCGATGGCCTTGAGTTGTACTGGGTCAGAGCCGACGCCAAACGGGAACAGCGAAATTACTATTACGTAAAACAGCACCGGGTTGGCGAGTTCTGCCCGATGCCGTATGGCCAGGCGGAGGTCGCGCTTGAGCACAGCGCCAAGCGCAACTAACAGGCTAGGGCTGCCCATCACTGAAGCGAGACTCCTTCGATGGTTCGCCCAGCAACAGCGATGGGCTGATGACTGGTCAGTAACACCATGCCGTTCTCATCGAGATGGTTGCGCAACAGCCGTTCTATTTCGGCAACACCTTCGGCGTCGATCGCCGAGAGCGGTTCGTCCAGAATCCATAATTTGGCGGCGGTGAGGTAGAGCCGGGCGATAGCGACCCGTCGCCGCTGGCCAGCCGACAGGTGTCGACAAAGCAGGTTGGTGGCGTTGGCCAGCCCGGCCCGCGCGAGCGCCTCGTTTGGATCGGCGTCGAGCCGGCTGGGGTGCAGTGACAATGCGAACGAGAGATTCTCACGTGCCGTAAGGTCGAGCTTAAGTCCGAGGGCATGACCTACGTAGGCGAGATTTGCCTGGTAGCTGGCCCGGGTTTTCGCGATTGGCTGGCCTTGCCAGAGTACTTGCCCGGCCTCCGGTAGGCTCAGCCCACAAAGGATTCTCAGCAGGGAGGTTTTGCCGGCACCATTTGGTCCGTGTATCTGGCGGATCTCACCGGGGGCCAGCGCAAAATGAATGTCGCTGAACAGCAAGTGGCCGCCCCGTACGCACTCAAGCCCAACTGCTTCAAGCATTTAGGGGTTTGCTCTGCTGATGGCGCCATAGCGCCAGGTTCGTGAGACTGCCATAATTGCACGCGGTCCAGTGCTCCGGTTCATAGGTGGCGGCGCTCCGGCGGTTGCCGGCCCGGATCAGAATTGGTTGATGGCATGATCCTATACTCGCTCGCTGCCAGCAGTTCGTTAACAGGCGAGCAAACTTCGGGTTTGGGCGAGTGTCGTGCAGTCAACTCGCGTACCATAGTCTCATTGCTAAAGACTATCATTTATCCCGTTCCGAGTCGCTAGAGTGTGGGTTAAACACGCAATGCTGTCGAGAAAAATACACCGGCCGTGATTGCCAGTCACCCCAAACGCAACCGTTTGCGAGGTCGCGGCAAGGGCCACAGTGTAGACCCTGTGGCCCAGGCTGCTGTGCTTGACGCCATCAGTGGACTGCCGTGTCGGCGTGATCAGCTGATCGAATATCTGCATCGATTGCAGGATCGTTTCGGCCATGTAGCGGCAGCGCATGTTGTGGCGCTTGCGGATGTACTGGGGCTGGCGCCGACCGAAGTCTACGAGGTTGCGACTTTTTACCATCATTTTGACGTTGTCCGCGAAGGTGAACGGCCGCCACCGCCGCTGACAATACGAGTCTGTGATTCGCTCAGTTGTGAGGTCTTTGGCGCCGATGCGCTGGTGCAGGCACTCGAGGGAGGGCTCGGGCAAGGTGTCCGGGTACAGCGGGTGTCTTGTGTGGGCCGCTGTGACGAGGCGCCGGTCGCCGTGGTCGGCCAGCACCCGGTAGGCCATGCAACGTTGGATTCGGTCTCAAACTGTATCGAGGCCGGCACTACCGAGCCGAGCGTACCAGCTGACTGGATCCGTTATAAAAAATATTGTGACGCTGGCGGCTATACCCTGGCCCGACGCTGCTCGGAGGACGGTGGCCTTGGTGATTCAATTATCCAGGCGCTGGAATCTGCTGGACTGCGTGGCCTCGGTGGTGCGGGATTTCCTACCGGGCGCAAGTGGCGTATTCTGCAACAGCAGAGTGCCCCGCGGTTGCTGGTGGTGAACATCGACGAGGGCGAGCCGGGCACCTTTAAAGACCGTTACTACCTCGAGCGCGACCCACATCGTCTACTCGAAGGGGTGCTGGTGGCGGCGCAGGTGATTGGTATCGATACCTGTTACCTGTACGTACGCGACGAGTATCCGGGTGTCATGGCCATACTCGAGGCGGCGATTGCCGAGTTAATAGCAGGTTTTGAATACGCCTTGCCACAACTGCACCTGCGTCGTGGTGCTGGCGCCTATATCTGCGGGGAAGAATCCGCACTGATCGAGTCGATCGAGGGCAAACGCGGCATGCCGCGGCTGCGCCCACCGTACCTGGCCGAGGTTGGATTGTTTGGCCGACCCACGTTGGAGCACAACTGTGAAACGCTCTACTGGGTGCGTGAGATCATCGAACGCGGTGCCGACTGGTTCTGTGGCGAGGGCCGACGTGGGCGCCAGGGCCTGCGCTCATTTTCGGTTAGCGGCCGGGTCAACAAACCTGGCCTGCACCTGGCCCCGGCTGGTATCAGCGTGCGCGAACTGATAGATGAATATTGTGGGGGCATGCTGGAGGGACATAGACTGTACGCGTACTTTCCGGGTGGCGTCTCGGGCGGCATCCTGCCGGCGCGTCTCGCCGATGAGCCGCTCGATTTCGATACGCTGGCGGAACACGGTTGTTTTATCGGTTCGGCGGCAGTGATCATCCTGTCCGATCAAGACCGGGTCCGGTCAGCGGCGCTCAACGCCCTGCGCTTTTTCTCCCGCGAATCCTGCGGCCAGTGCACACCGTGCCGGGTCGGCTGTCAGCGGGTGACCCGGCTAATGCAGGCCGAGCGCTGGAACGTCGAATTGCTGGAAGAACTTGCGACCGTCATGGAGGAAGCATCGATCTGCGGCCTTGGTCAGGCGGCACCTAATCCGATCCGTTGCACCATTCGGTATTTTCCACGGGAGGTCGGTGGCAAGTGAGCGCACCGGAGCAGGGTATGGATAGTAGCGTTAGATTTTCCCTGAACGGCGTTGAGGTCACCGCATTTACGGGTGAAACCATCTTGCAGGTCGCTGGTCGGTCCGGAGTGGACATTCCCAAACTTTGTTATGCCGACGGGCTTGCGAGGGCGGGCAACTGCCGGGCGTGCATGGTAGAGATCAAAGGTGAGCCGGCACTGGTACCAGCTTGTTGCCGCCAGCCCGCGTCCGGCATGAAGGTGATGAGTGACAGTGACCGCGCCCGTCGCTCGCAGTCGCTGGTGCTGGAACTGTTGCGCAGCGAGGTAGGCGTGGACAGTCATACTCGTCACTCTGAACTCGACTACTGGTGTGAGGTGATGGCTATCAAGGCCAGTCGTTTCGGTGGCCGTGAGCAGCCCCTGGCCGATGTTTCTCATCCGGCCATTGCGGTTAATCTGGAAAGTTGCATCCAGTGCACGCGCTGTCTGCGCGCTTGCCGCGACGAGCAGATGAACGATGTCATTGGGCTGGCTTATCGCGCCGGACAGACGAAAATTGTCTTCGACCTGGACGATGCTATGGCTGACAGCTCTTGTGTGGGTTGTGGTGAATGCGTGCAGGTCTGCCCAACCGGCGCACTGATGCCGGCCAACAACGCGGCCCAGGAAGATATAGACAAGACCGTTGACTCGGTCTGCCCCTACTGCGGTGTAGGGTGTTTGCTGACCTACCACGTCAAGGATAACCGCATCCGTTATGTGACTGGTCGTGACGGTCCGGCGAACAATAGCCGTCTGTGCGTAAAAGGCCGTTACGGTTTCGACTACGTCAATCATCCTGAGCGCTTGACCGTGCCACTGTTGCGCAAGGAGGGCATTGCCAAAGGCTTGAACGAGCACTTCGACCCAGCCGAGCCGTTGAAAATGTTTCGCCAGGCCACTTGGGAAGAAGCACTGGACATTGCCGCGGCTGGCTTTAAGAGGATTCGTGAGCAGCACGGGCCCGGCGCGCTGGCCGGGTTTGGCTCGGCCAAAGGCAGCAACGAGGAAGCATACCTTTTCCAGAAACTGGTGCGTACGGGCTTTGCTACAAATAACGTCGACCACTGTACCCGGCTGTGCCATGCCTCATCGGTGGCGGCACTGCTCGAGGGTATTGGTTCAGGTGCGGTATCGAACCAGGTGGAGGATACAGCGCTGGCTGAGGTGATTGTGGTGATCGGCTCCAGTCCGACCAGTAATCATCCGGTGGCAGCAACCTTTATCAAGAATGCCGCCCGCCGGGGTGCCACTTTGATTGTGATGGATCCGCGCCGCACCGAAATTGCCCGCCATGCCGATCACTTCCTGCAGTTTCGTACTGACACCGACGTGGCGCTTTTGAACGCGATGATCCACACCATCATCGAAGAAGGCCTGGTCGATGAAGACTTCATTGCCAAGCGCACCCATAATTTCGACGCCCTGCGCGAGGGCGTCAAGGATTTCAGTGCCGAGCAAATGGCGCCTATCTGTGGCATAGCCGCACAGGTGATCCGCGAGACGGCCCGGGTTTATGCTCGCTCACGTTTTTCGATGATCTTCTGGGGCATGGGTGTTTCCCAGCATGTGCACGGCACCGACAATGCCCGCTGCCTGATTGCACTCGCGTTGATGACTGGCAACATCGGCCGTCCTGGCACTGGCCTACATCCACTGCGCGGTCAGAACAATGTGCAGGGCGCTTCGGATGCGGGCCTTATTCCGATGATGTTGCCCGACTACCGGCGGGTGGACAACGTCGATGCTGCCCGCTGGTTCGGCCAGTACTGGGGCACTGAACTTGATACTGAGCCAGGGCTCACTGTAGTCGAGATCTTGGATGCGGCGTACGCTGGCAAGATCCGCGGCATGTACATTATGGGTGAAAACCCGGCCATGTCGGACCCGGATCTAAACCATGTACGGGCGAGCCTCACTGCGCTGGAACACCTGGTGGTACAGGACATTTTTCTTACCGAAACGGCAGCTTATGCCGACGTGGTACTGCCGGCGTCGGCGTTCCCGGAGAAAACCGGGACCTTCTCTAACACCGACCGGCGAGTACAGATGGGCCGCCAGGCCCTTGACTTGCCCGGTGCGGCGCGCCATGACCTGTGGATCATCCAGGCTATTGCTGAGCGGCTGGACCTCGCTTGGCATTACCGTGATGTCAGCGAGGTGTTTGCTGAGATGTGCGGTGCGATGCCCAGCATCGCGGGACTGAGTTGGGCACGCCTGGAGCGCGAGCACAGCGTAACCTATCCTTGCGTCAGCGATGAAGACCCCGGCCAGGGTGTCGTTTTTCGCGAGAATTTTCCCACCAGTGATGGCCGCGGCAGGTTTGTACCGGTGACGCTCGAGTACGCCGATGAGCGGCCCGACGATGAATATCCTTTTGTGCTGATCACTGGCCGACAACTGGAGCATTGGCATACCGGCACAATGACTCGCCGTGCCGGCGTGCTCGACGCCATCGAGCCGCAGCCACTGGTCTGCATCCATCCGGATGATCTCACCGAGCTTGGCCTCACTGAGGGGAGTAGGATTCGTGTGGCCTCGCGCCGGGGGCAACTGGTGGCACCGGCCCGTGCTGATCGGGGCTTACAGCGCCGGGAGATATTCGTACCGTTCTGCTACCAAGAGGCGGCAGCCAATCTGCTCACCAACGCTGCGTTGGACCCTTTCGGCAAAATCGCCGAGGTCAAATACTGTGCCGTACGGGTGAGCACAGCCTAATTTTTCAAGGAGGATCGATGGCGACACTGATTGATGGCAAGGCATTTGCAGCGACTGTCCGCAATAAAGTTGGGCAGGCGGTGAGCGCACTCAAGGCCGAACACGATTTGTTGCCCGGGCTCGCCGTGGTCCTGGTGGGCGACGACCCGGCCAGCCAGGTGTACGTGCGTAACAAAGGTAAGCAGACCCTGGAAACGGGAATGCAGTCCTTTGAGCATCGACTTGCCGACACCACCACTGAGGAGGAACTGCTTCATCTGATTGAGCAGTTGAATCACGATGCCAGGGTTCACGGTATTCTGGTGCAACTGCCACTGCCAGCGCAGATCGACTCTCACGCCGTCATTAATTCCATCAATCCGGACAAGGACGTGGATGGCTTTCACCTGGTTAACGTGGGTCGGTTGGCAACGGGTGCACCGGGATTAGTGCCCTGTACGCCACTAGGCTGTATGATGCTGCTGAAAAATCAGATCGATGATCTCACCGGCGCCAACGCAGTGATCGTTGGCCGCTCAAATATTGTTGGTAAACCCATGGGCGCGTTGCTAATGGCGCAGCATTGCACGGTTACGACCGCCCATTCACGCACACGGGAGTTGCCCAGCGTCTGCCGTGAGGCCGATATCCTGGTCGCTGCAGTAGGTCGGGCGCAGATGATTAGCGGAGACTGGATCAAGCCCGGGGCGGTGGTTATCGATGTCGGCATTAACCGCATCGAAGGCGAGGGCGGTAAGACGCGGTTGGTAGGGGACGTGGACTTTGCCTCTGCCGCTGAGGTGGCCGGCGCAATTACTCCAGTACCGGGCGGAGTCGGCCCCATGACCATTGCCTGTTTGTTGCGCAATACCGTGCAGGCTGCCTGCGCAGCCAACGGCATCGCCTTCTCCCTGGATTAATACAGCCTTATTTGGTGCTAGTGAAAATCACGGCTGGTGGCGACCAGGGTGCCGAGCATTGCTGTGTAGTCGACAAGCTTTTTTGCCACCAGATGAATAACAGCGCCTTCGCGCTGCACCCGCCCGTGCACGCCCAGCAGCCGTGATCTCACCAATTCGTAGTGCTGTCTGTCAGCGAGCTGTTGCCAGACGATCAGGTTAGTGTTGCCGGTTTCATCCTCCAGGGTAACGAACGTTACGTTGTTGGCGCTGGCAGGGCGCTGGCGGGTGGTGACTATCCCTGCGGTGTGCACGTAGCGGCCATTTTCTTTTTGCGCGATGTCGCCGCTGGTGATGATACCCAGGGCCTGCAGGCGGCTGCGTAGCAGTGCCAGCGGGTGTGGTCCCAGAGTTAGGCCGGTACTGGCGTAGTCAGCGCACAGGTTCTCGCCTGCAGTGGGCGCAAGCAACAGGGGTATGCCTTCGTTCACGTGGGGCCGGGGAAATATCGGGGAAGACTTTTCGACGCCGCTCGCCGCCCAGCAGGCCTGGTGGCGATGACCCCGGGTAAGAGATGCAAGAGTATTGGCATTAGCTAATGCCTGTAAATCGCTCCGGTTAAGCCGAGCCCGGTAGCTGAGATCGGCGATGTTAGCAAACGCTCGCAGTTGGCGAGCGTCGGTTACTCGCCCGGCACCAGCGCGGCTGAGACCTTTGACCAGTCGCAAACCCAGGCGCAGTGCAAATGCTTTGCCAGCCGGTTCCAGTGTGCAATCCCACGCGCTGACTGTGATATCGATGCTGCGCACGATGACGCCGTGACGGCGGGCATCCTGGACCAGTTGCGCAGGGCTATAAAAACCCAGCGGCTGGCTGTTCAATAAAGCGCAGGTAAAGGCGGCCGGTTCGTGACACTTGAGCCAGGCCGAGACATACACCAGCAACGCAAAACTGGCGGCATGTGATTCGGGGAAGCCGTATTCGCCAAAACCCAGAATCTGTTGGTAGATGCGTCGGGCAAACGCTGCGCTGTAGCCGCGCTCGCGCATGCCCTCGACCAGTCGTGTCTCGTAATGATCTAGCCCACCGTGACGTTTCCAGGCGGCCATGGCCCGGCGCAAGCCATCCGCTTCGCCTGGTGTGAAGCCCGCGGCCACCATGGCCAGCTTGATGACCTGTTCCTGGAAAATAGGCACGCCCAGTGTGCGTTCGAGCACCTGACGGACCGCTTCACTAGGATAGGTGACAGCTTCCTCGCCGTTGCGCCGCCTGAGGTAGGGGTGGACCATGTCGCCTTGAATGGGGCCAGGCCGAACGATCGCCACTTCGATGACGAGGTCATAGAAGCACTGTGGACGCAGCCGCGGCAACATGGCCATCTGTGCCCGCGACTCGATCTGAAAAACCCCCGTGGTGTCGGCGCGGCTGATCATCTGGTACACGGCTTGGTCTTCGGCTGGTAGCGTGGCCATAGTCAGGGCTGTACCGCGGTGTTGCTTAATGAGATCGAATGCCCGGTGGATTGCGCTCAGCATGCCCAGTGCCAGGCAGTCCACCTTGAGCAGGCCCAGTGCATCAAGGTCGTCCTTATCCCACTGGATGACGGTTCGGTTTGCCATCGCTGCGTTCTCTATTGGCACAAGATCGCCCAAGGGCTCATGTGAGATTACAAATCCCCCGGAGTGTTGGGACAGGTGGCGGGGGAAGCCGACCAGTTCTTGCGTGAGCGCCAGCAATTTGCGCAGTACTGCGCTCTGCGGGTCCAGTCCGATCTCGCGTACACGCCGGGCCAAGGTTTTGCCATCCTGCCACCAGGCGAGGTTAGCGCTCAGCCGGTCCAACTGGTCCTGCGACAGGCCCAGGGCGCGGCCGAGGTCACGCACGGCACTGCGCGGGCGGTAGGTGATCACCGCGCTGGTTAGGGCCGCCCGGTCGCGTCCATAGCGGCGGTAAACGTATTGCATGACCTCCTCGCGCCGCTCGTGCTCGAAATCCACATCGATGTCCGGCGGTTCATTACGCTCTTTAGAGATAAAGCGCTCGAACAGGATTTCCATGCGCGCCGGGTCCACTTCTGTAATGCCAAGGGCAAAGCACACCGCGGAGTTGGCTGCCGAGCCCCGGCCCTGGCAGAGAATGCCGCGGGTGCGGGCAAAGCAGACGAGGTCGTGGACCGTGAGAAAGTAGCTTTCGTAGCTCAGTTCCTCTATCAGTGCCAGTTCATGTGCAATCTGGCGCACGACCTTGGCGGGTGCACCCTGCGGCCAGCGTGTTGCCATGCCCGCATCGGTCAACTGGCGCAGGTACCCGGCCGGTGTGAGGCCCGCGGGCACAAACTCATGCGGGTAGGTATAGCGCAGTTCAGTCAACGAGAAATCACACTGCCTGGCAATATTGAGGCTCTCCTGCAGCAGTGCGGGCGGGTAAATGCGCGCCAGCACGGCCAGCGTGCGCAGGTGGCGTTCGGCGTTTGGATACAGGCGGTGCTTTACGCTTTGCAGTGTTTCGCCAAGGCGAACTGCGGTCAGGGTGTCCTGCAGGCATTGTCGGGTCCGCGCATGCATGTGTACGTTACCCGCAGCGACCAGCGGCACGGCCAGTTTTTCCGACAGTGCGCGCAAGTGCTGCAGGTGTTCGCGGTCGCGGCCGCTGCCGGGCTGTTCGACGGCAATCCATACCCGGTTGGGCATAAGACCGGATACGCGCTGGACATGGTGGGCCAGGCGCTGGTAACGCGTTGCCAGCATATCTGTCGGCGCTGGGCAAGGGTCACACGGCAGCAGTGCCAGGCAATCCTCTAGTTCCCCGGCCGAGAGATCGTTGGTGTCCAGGGTATAGCAGCCCTTGGCGGCTTTGCGCCGGGCGTGGGTGATCAGGCGGCTAAGGTGGCGATAGCCGGTGCGGCTGGTTGCCAGCAGGACCAGAGTGCTGCTGTCGGTGAGATGAAATTCGCTGCCGATGATGAAGTGCAGGCCTTGTGCCCGGGCGGCGACATGGGCCCGCACGACACCGGCCACGCTGCACTCGTCGGTCAGGGCAAGTGCCCGGTAGCCATGCTCGAGCGCCTGGCGCACCAGTTCCTCCGGGTGCGATGCTCCGCGCAGGAAGGTGAAATTCGACAAGCAATGCAGTTCGGCATATCCGGGCAACTGCGATTTCTCCAAAATACTGTATAAATATACAGTATAACGCAGTTACCGGCCCGGTCACTGCCTTTTCTTCATGGCGCGGGGGTAATCGGTCACTGTCGCCCCTTCACCAAGGTAATCACCGCCACACTTGCCAGTGACAACCCGGCTGCGAGCAGGAAGCTGAAGCGCAGGTCAAAGTCCCCGACCAGTCCCGCCAGCACTGCACCCAGCGCACCCACGCCGTCAAGCAGCACAAAGATAAAGCCTAGCGCGGTGGCTTCCCGCTCGCTGGCATGGTCTATTGCCATAACCAGAATCCCGGAGCGAATAGCCACCAGCACGCCCATGGCACCCGTCAGCAGGCCGAGGGTGACAAGCGGGACTGCAGTGAGCAGCGCCGCCCCGATCAGTGCGGCAGCAGTAGCCAAACCGAACACGAATACACCGACTCGGCTCGAGCGGTCGGAGAGGCGGCCGATAAGCGGTTGACCGACCGAGCCAACCAGCATGGCCGCGGCGAAGGCCATGCCAGCTTGCGCCGGGCTAAAGCCAAGCACCCGCTGGGCGAATAACGGCGTCATGGTCATGAGTGCGATCAATGCCATGTTGTAGGCGCCAATACTGCTGACCAGACGCAGGCCCGCCCGGGTGCGCCACTGTCGGACAAAAGCCACAAGGTCAGCGCGCGAGATAGCCGAGCTGGCATGGCGCTGGGGTATCTTGTTTGCCAGGGCCACGAACACGATGCCCATAAGTGCTGCCGGAACGACCGCGATCTGCAGCACGGTCTGCCAGTTGAGCACAGCTAATAAGAAGCCCACCAGAAGGGGTGAGAACATCTCGGCCAGCGAGCCACCCACGGCGTGGATCCCCAGGGCTTGGCCTTTTTGCCGGGGCATCTGTCGCACCAGGATGCCGGTGGCGATGGGGTGCCAGGCGGCATCACCCATGCCAGCGATGGCGAGCAACAGGGCCAGTGACCAGAAGCCGGGTGCCAGCGAGGCGAGCAGGTAGCCGACCGTCACCCACCAGAAGGTGGCCAGCAGCAAGCGACCCTGGTTATGGACCCGGTCGGCGAGGATCCCGGCCGGGAAATACGCCAGCGACGCACCGATCGAATTGATGGTGAGCAACAAGCCCACCTGGGAGGGCTTAAGATCAAACGCCAGCCCGATGGCCGGTGCCAGCAGCCAGATTGCCGTCGCTGCCCAATCGTTGGCCAGATGCCCCAGTACGCAGGTAACCTGTAATGGTGCCGGACTAAGGGTTTTTCCCGAGTTGCGCATATTATGATGATCAGTGACGCCTAAAGGGTGGGTTATGTCACAATCCTGCCCCGTCATAAACCGCTAATTTCCCGGGGAAAATCGATGGCTGTGGGTACCTGTCAAACGGTGAACCTGCGTAACTATGCCTCACCCGAGGCCGTGGTCGAGGACTTGGCGCCCAGTTACCCGGTTTTTTGTGTGCGCCCACACGAAATCCAAGCGGTGGCCCGGCGTTTTATCGAGGGCTTTTCAGGGGATGTACTGTTTGCGGTTAAATGTAACCCCGGGGCGCATATGTTGAGCATATTGTTTGAGGCTGGCATCCGTCACTTCGATACCGCCTCTTTGCCAGAGGTTGCACTGGTGTCGGAGATGTTTCCGGATGTCCGTGCCGATTTTATGCATCCAGTCAAGAGTCGGGCAGCGATCCTCGCAGCGCACAGCATCTACGGCGTAACACACTTCGTGGTCGATCACCTAACGGAGCTTGAAAAAATAGCGAGCATCATACCGCCGGGGCCCGATACGGTGATCGTGGTGCGTCTTGCCATTTACCATAAAGCGGCCGTTTACGAACTCTCAAGCAAGTTCGGAGCACCAGTCGATGAGGCTGTTACCCTGGTGCATCATGTCCTGGCAAAAGGGTATGGTTATGGCCTTGCTTTTCATGTCGGTTCGCAGTGCCTTGACGCCAGCGGTTATGCAGCGGGCATCGATCTTGTGCGGCGGGTACTGGAGCGGCTTGATAGTGCCCCGCGCTGTGTCGATATCGGTGGTGGCTTTCCAGCCCGCTATGTGAATTCGCAGGGTGCCGATCTTGATACGTACTTTGCTACGATTGCGAACGCCACCCAGACGCTCTCATTACCTGATGATTGCCGCTTAATGTGCGAGCCGGGCCGGGGCCTGTGTGCCGACGGTGAGTCGCTCATCACCCAGGTGCACCTGTGCAAAGGTGATGGGCTGTACCTCAACGACGGCATGTATGGTAGTTTCATCGAGGAGAAGCTCGGTCTGAAACTGCCGGTGCGGATGGTGCAGGCCCGGGATTTTTCCAGCGAGAGTCGTGAATACACGCTGTATGGCCCCACCTGTGATTCACTGGACGTTTTTCCTGGTACGGTCAACTTGCCGGCTGATGTGGCTGAGGGTGACTGGCTAGAGTTTGGCTGTATTGGCGCTTACGGTACGGCGTGTCGAACCCACTTCAACGGGTTCTTTGCTGATACCTTTGTTGCGGTAGAAAATGATTTTGGCGAATCGATTTAAATAAAGTTTGAGCCAGAACCTGGATCTCATCGCGAGCGGGGTGCTCGTTGCAGCGGGTTAGAATATCCGCCGGCAACCATCCAGATATCCGCGATGTGGCCGGACGAGAGGGAAACGTATGACACATGCAATACGGGTAAACCAGACTGGTGGGCCGGAGGAGCTCACCTGGACAGCGGTTGAAGTCGGTGCACCCGAGGCAGGAGAGGTACGGCTGCGCCACACTGCCATTGGCCTTAATTTCATCGATGTTTACTTTCGCACCGGCACCTATCCTGCACCACTACCATTCACGCCAGGGCTTGAAGGCGCTGGCGTGGTCGAAGCGGTAGGCGAGGGCGTTAGCGACCTTGCTGAAGGCGACCGGGTCGCCTACGCCGCCCAGCCACTGGGTGCATACGCACAAGCTCGCCTGCTGCCAGCCGACAAGCTGGTAAAACTGCCTGAGTCAATTGACGATCGCACCGCCGCGGCCATGATGCTCAAGGGCATGACGGCCCAGTATCTGTTACACAGTACTGCACCGGTCAAGGCTGGGGACACCATCCTCTTTCATGCCGCAGCCGGTGGGGTTGGACTGATCGCCTGCCAGTGGGCTCGCCACCTTGGAGCTACTGTCATCGGTACGGTGGGCTCTGAAGAGAAGGCCGAGCTTGCCCGCACACACGGTTGCGATCACCCTATCGTCTACACGCGAGAGAACTTCGTTGAACGGGTGACTGAGCTGACTGATGGCTGTGGCGTTGACGTAGTTTACGATTCGGTTGGACAGGCGACCTTCGAGGGCAGTCTCGACTGCCTCAAGATGCGCGGCACGTTGGCGCTTTTTGGCCAGTCTTCGGGCAAGGTCAGTGCGTTTGACCCCTCACAACTGTCGGCTAAGGGCTCGTTGTATCTTACCCGGCCGACGCTTTTTCACTACACCGCTGATCGCCAGAGCCTGGACCATTGTGCTGGAGAGCTGTTTAAGGTGATGGCGACAGGCGTGGTAGGGGCAGACATCAATCAGGAATATGCATTGGCAGATGCGGCTGTTGCCCATACGGATCTGGAAAGCAGGCGCACTACCGGCGCCAGCGTTTTGATACCCTGATCAACCCGTAGTCGGCGGACAACGGAAACGAGCGGCCATGAATATCCAGCAAGCGATACGCACACTATGCCTGGGGCAAGATCTCGGTGCTGACGAGATGCGCGAGGTGATGCGCACCGTCATGCGGGGCGATGCCACCCCGGCTCAGATCGGTGCCGCTTTGACAGCTCTGCACATCAAGGGTGAGACGGTCGAAGAACTGACCGGGGCGGCCACCGTTATGCGCGAATTTGCAGCTACAGTTTCGGTCAAGGCCGAGCGGGTGGTCGACAGCGTTGGTACCGGTGGTGACGCAGCAGGCCTTTTCAACGTCTCGACCGCAGCGGCGCTGGTTGCCTGCGCCGCCGGCGCGACCATGGCCAAGCATGGCAACCGGGCCGCGACCGGCAAGTCGGGCAGTGCTGATGTGTTGGAAGCGGCCGGTGTCAACATTGCTCTTGATCCGGAGCAGGTGGGCCGAACCATAGATGCTGTTGGCGTGGGTTTCATGTTTGCACCCACCCATCATGGCGCTACCCGGCATGCGGTTGGCCCGCGTCGCGAGATCGGGGTACGCACCCTGTTCAACCTGCTGGGTCCACTGACTAACCCCGCTGGCGCCCGCTGGCAACTGGTCGGCGTGTATGACCAGCGCTGGGTGCGTCCGCTAGCTGAGGTTTTCGCCAACCTCGGCAGCGTGCATGCACTGGTGGTGTGTTCCGACGACGGGCTGGACGAGATAAGCATCGGCGCAGAGACTAAGGTTTCAGAACTGCAAGAGGGCAGGGTCAGCGATTACGTGATTACGCCGGAGGCGTACGGTATCGCCCGGCAGAGCCTCGATCCACTGCGCGTTGCCGATGCGCAAGGCAGCTTGAACCAGATAACCGGCGCCTTGTCGGGCCAAGAGGGGCCGGCGGCCGATATGGTGGCGCTCAACGCGGGCGCCACGATTTATGCAGGTGATTTGACCAGCACGCTGGCCGATGGTGTAGACCGGGCCCGCACGGTGCTCGCTTCCGGTGCCGCACTGACAAAATTAGAGGAACTGGCGGCGTTTACCCGCCAGTTCATAAGTGACTAAAAGAAGGAGATCGGTCTATGCAGACAATTTTTGTGCAGGTGAAGTGTAGGCTGGGTGAGTCATACCGAGTCGCCGAGGCGCTGGTAGAGATAGACGGGGTATCCGAGGTTTATTCGATCTCGGGGCCTTACGATCTGCTGGCCAAGTGCTATCTGCCTGTGGGCGAGGACGCCGGCCATTTTGTTAACCAGAAGGTGCAGCAACTGGAGGGTATTCGCGACACTCTGACCATCATCGCCTTCAACGCTTTCAGTTAGTGAGCCGGCCGGGCTAGCCGTTCGTGGCCAGGTGTAAATTCGTGGCCAGGTGTAAAAAAGGCCGGCAATCGCCGGCCTTTTGCAGCAGCAGTCGGCGCGCTTTACTGTGACTGTGCCACTATGTAATCGACCGCCGCTTTGACCTCATCGTCGCTAAGCGCTAAGTTGCCGCCCTTTGGCGGCATCATCCCGGCGCTGCCCTGGAAGCCGCTAATTGCATGCGTGTAAAGCGCTTCGGCGCCTTGTGTGACCCGGGCTGACCACGCCTCAGTGTCACCGAGTTTCGGCGCGCCGGCAACACCGGCAGTGTGGCAGGCCATGCAGGCCAGCTGGTATACCTGCGCGCCGTCGACCGTAACTGATGCGGCGGTGGCCACTTGGGTGGATTCCGCGGTCGAATCCGGTTCAGCCAGGTTGAGCTGGCCGGCCGGCTGCAGATGTTGCATGGTCAAGCCACTGGCAGCCATCTCGTTGCGTTCGGCGCGGATCCGCTCGGTGATGGTGCCGGCATTGATATTGCCAAGCAGGATCAGAAACAGGGTCAAAACGATGCCTAGTCCGAGGAAAATACTGAAACCCTTGGTGAATTGCTGATCGGTCATGTTGCTTGCCATGCGGGGATTTCTCCATGCCCGACTGCGGTTGGAAAAAAAGCGACGTTGCCGCCTGGCTACGCCGCCATAGATCAGGGCGAGAGTATAGCCCAAAAAAAGCTTGTCAAATGCGGCTGTCTTGTCGGCTGGTGCGGTCGGACTGAAATCGGCAGCACTTCAGGTCGGCGTCGGAGTCAGGCTGGTGCCTTGCGCTGGCGGTGCCGGGTGGTGGCCCGCTTGATCCGTTGTGCTCCGGCCGCCCGAGCCGCAATCAAGTCCAGCGCCTGCCCCAGAGTCTCCCGCATTTCGGCGTAGTACAAGCCAAGCATCGGGGTGCTGGTGTCGGCGGCGGCGCGCATGGCGGCAGCCATGTCGGAACTGTCGTGGTCGGCATCCAACTCGCGTACGGCCAGGTCGAGGTTTTGGTAGGTGCGGTCGGTCTTGTCGAAGGTCACACAGGGTGACAACACATGCAGGTAGGAAAAGCCCGGGTGTTCGAGCGCCTGACGGATTAATTGGGTAAGGTGATGCGGCCAGCCGGCATAGGCCTGCCCGACCCAGCTCGCGCCATAAGATAACAGCATGAGCAGTGGATTCAGCGGCGCATCACGGTTCTGAAACGGCGACGTCGGGGTTATGAAGCCTGTGGCCGAGGTTGGTGACACTTGACCCTTGGTCAGGCCATAGATGCCGTTGTCAAAAAGGAGGTAGGTAATATTGACGTTACGGCGAGCCGCATGTGGGATGTGGCCACCACCAATGGCAAACCCATCGCCGTCACCGCCGACGGCAACGACTGTTAGTTTGTCATTGGCCACCTTAACACCAGTTGCGACCGGAAGCGCGCGGCCGTGCAGAGTGTGAAAACCGTAGGTATCCATGAAGAAAGGAAAACGGGATGCGCAGCCGATCCCTGATACGATCACGGTGTCCTCGGTTTTTATCCGCAACTCGGTCAGTGCATTGACCAGGCCTTCTGTCATACTGTAGTAGCCGCACCCTGGGCACCATGTTGGCAGTGCTGTGGAGCGGTACGCCAGCCGTCCACTCTGCCGAATCTCGTCGACCTTATCTTCCAGGTAAACGGGTTGTTCAGGAATCATGGAGTTATGCCTTGGCCGGGTTTGAGGTTGTAGTCTTGCTGCGCAACTTCTTCTTAGCAGCGTTGCGGATAGCGGTGAGCAAATAGTTAATGTCCATCGGTGCGCCGGTAGCGTGACTGACACGAACCACTGGTCGACCCAACTCGCCAGCGACGAGGTTGGCGAATTGCCCGGTGTAGTTCAGTTCGGGCACCAGCACCTGCTGGCAGTCGTTGCAAAAGCGCAGTATTGGTCGGGTGGGTAAGGGAGACATCATTACCACTTTCATAGCGGCGCAACGGATGCCTTCCTCTCGTGCCAGCAATACCGCCTCTAGTGCTTCACCAAAAGTCGATCCCCAGGCCAGCAAGCCGACGTCGATCTTACCCTTATCCCCAAAACGCTTGGTAAAGTTGATGCCCGGATATTTCATGGCATCATGCAACTTCTCGTGACGTTTTTTGCTCATTAAACTGTGCACATCTGGGTTGTCGTTGGGGTGGCCGTACTCGTCGTGTTCAAGTCCAGTGGCGGTATGGATGCCGCCCGCTTCACCCGGAACGCAGCGTGGGCTTAGGCCATCGGCGGTGAGTTCGTAGCGGCGATAGTTGTCCCCGGGTGAACTGCTGCCCACCCGTTGCCAGTTTTTGGGTAGAAAGTTATCTTCACCTTGCAGGAACACAGTCTCGTAGCGGTTCGACAGGTACAGGTCGATCAGAACGATTACCGGCACCTGGAATTTCTCAGCCATCTCGAAGGCCCGCGCAGCACAGCGCCGGCAACCTTCGACATTGGTTGGCGCAAGGACGATGCGCCTGGCATCGCCATGTCCACCCCACACGGCAAGATTGAGATCCGACTGCTCAGTTTTGGTTGGCATGCCGGTGCTGGGCCCACCGCGCTGGGAGACGAAGACGACTGCCGGTACCTCCGCCATTACTCCGAGCCCCAGCATTTCTGCCATCAGGGCAAGGCCAGGGCCAGAGGTGGCGGTGGCCGCTCGGGCGCCCGCATAGCCGGCGCCGATAGTCGCAGAGATCGCTGCGATTTCATCCTCGGTTTGGACTAATCGCCCGCCGCGGCGGGGCATTTCCACAGCTAGACGTTCCATGATACCTGTGGCCGGAGTGATCGGATAACCGAAGAAGGTTTCAATGCCAGCTTCTAGGCAGCCGTGCGCGATGGCACCGTTGCCAGTCATCATGCGTACCTCACCGCCGTTTTTGCGGGCGCGGGAGTGGTCGATTTGCACGTCGTCGAATTTGTAGGTGGACGATCCAGATTTGAAACCGGAGTCGAATGCAGCCAGTGCAGTATCCGCCACTGCTGGTGCCTTGGTCTCGAACTTGGCGGCAATGGCCTGGTGGAAGGCCTGCTGCGGCAGTTGGTAGAGGCCGGCGATGAAACCGAGTGCGACGATGTTGCGTGAGCGGTTGGCACCAGTGGCGAGTTCCGACAGTTCCCGTATAGGCAGGGCATAGGGAAGATGGCCTGGCATCAGGTGGCCAGAGATATGCGCACCCTCTGCAACTGCACTCATCGGCGCGGAGTCGTAGATAATCGCGCCGTAGTCGCGCACTTCGCCTACGTGGGGTATGGCGTGTAGGTCGTTGAGCGATACCAGCACGTCGGAATAAGACTTCATCGAGTACACCTGGTTAGTGGATATCCGGGTGCGCGATATACACTTGCCAAAGCCACGTATCTCGGCCGGATAATGGTCGAAGGCGATCACCCGGTAGCCGGCCCTGGCCATGGCCCGTTTGAAAATATCACCCACGGCAATGGTCCCATCACCAGCAGAGCCGCAGATCGAGATCTGAATGTCGGTTTGTTTAGCCACGTTAATCGTATTCCCAGAAGGGTGAGTGCAACAGGCCTTTGCTGGTAACTTCCAAGGCTTCATCGACGGTCGATTCGAACGCCGACTGCTCACCGGTCATGTTGTAGGCGGCCACTTCACCCATCATCTTCACGTTACGGTAGCCGTAGTAAAAGCGGTAGGCGTTGCTTGTGGCCGACCAGATTTGGCAGACATCACCGGCCGCCCAGATGTTGTCTCGGGCGGTCTGCAGTTGTGGGCTGACCAGAATCCCCCGCTCCATGTCGATACCCGAAGTGGCCAGGAAGTCAACGGTAGGAACGAGGCCAAAAAAAGGCATGACGACGTCGCCGCGGATCTCGCTGCCATCCTCAAAGAATACTTGCCTCGCCGGGCCTTTGCTGTTGCCAGCCTCGATGTGGTCCACTTTGCCGTGGTCCCAAATGTCTAGTCCCATGCTCTCCAGTGCTTGCAGGTAACGTGCGCGTTCACTTTGCGCGATTTCGTGCGGCCAAAAGGTGCGGTTGTCGAGCGCCACGATTACGCGGTGCCCGGTGGCAATGATGGTGCGGGCGAGGTCAAGGCCCATTACGTCACCGCCGAGCATGATCACGGTGCCGTTTTTGCGAACTGCATTTTGCACCTGCATCGCAACACGGAAGTTATGAAAACTGTGCATCAGGCCAACATCGTCGAGCAGTCGCGCCGGGATGTAGGCGTGTCCACCGGTTGCTATCAGCAACTTATCGTAGTGCAGCGTCTCGCGGTGGGCGAGCGACAAGGTCTGGGTTTGCGGATCGAGCTCAACGACCCGGGTCTTTCGGCGGAGCGTAATGTTTTGTGATTCATAGTACTCGGGTGGGTGAACCAGGTAATCGACCCACTGATGCCGGCCCCTAAACACGTCCGGCAAGTCGTAGCGGTTGTAGAAAAGCAGGGCTCCTGCCGAGATGATGGTGATCCGGGAATTCGGGTCACGTTTACGGATCACATCGGCCGCATGGTTTCCGGCGATACCGTTTCCCAGTACAACGTGATGTGTGGATGAGGGCATGGATCAGACGCTTTGGGTGATGATCTCGTTTTTGCTGATCGATATGCAGCGGGTCGGGCAGACTTTGTAGCAGGCCCCGCAGCGGATGCATTCATCGTTGTCGATCCAGATTGCCGCTGTGTCGCGCCAGACGTTGGTCTCCTGCAACTCTCCGTAGGTACCGTCATCATTGATTTCTACACCTTCGACCAACTTGATGCAGTCCCGTGGTGCTACCTCGATGCAGGCACGACAGTAGATACAGTTGTCGACGTCGATCTCGTACTTGAGATAACAGAGGTAACAGCGCTTGGCTTCTTCCAAGCTGTGGTCGGTGTCAAGCCCTTGTTCGACCTCCGTGGTGAGTCCCTTGAAGCGATCAACAACGGTAGCCGTCGGCACACTTTGTCGTTCGATAAAGTCGAACTGCCGCTCGCGCACGGGTTTGTCTACGGGCTCGATGCGAACCACTTTTCGTTGGCGCACCCGCTGCATCAGCCAGCTGTCCAACTTGCCGGCAGTTGCCCGGCCATGGCCTATGGCTTCAATTACGGTGGATGAACCGTTGACAAAATCACCGGTGGCGAACAGGCCTTGGACTGAAGTCATGCCGTCTTCGCCGACGCGAACACTGCCCCAGCGATCGAGTTCGACTGGCAGATCGAGGTAATCGTTAATAGACCTCTGGCCGATGGCGACCAGCAGTGTGTCGAAGGGTTCAACGAACTCCGAGTCTGGTATTGGGATGGCCTCGCGCCGGCCACCGGCGCGCCAGCCGCCGAGCCGGTTCTGTACAAAACAGATACCAGTGCCCAGGCCGTTGTCATCAACCTGTAGTGCAACCGGGGTGCGTAGTCCCCGGATCGGAATCCCCTCGCGCTTGGCTTCCAGAATTTCCTCATCCATGACCGGAATGTAGTTTTCACTGGTACGTATGTGAATAGTGACCCGTTCGGCGCCGAGCCGCCGCGCGACCCGGGCACAATCGAGTGACGTGAAGCCGGCACCGACTACCGCCACCCGCCGGCCAACCGTTTTCTTTTCACCCCGGTGCAGGTCGAGCAAGAAGTTCAGACCATACTCTGCGTTGGGCATCTCCTGTACGAGGTCTCGGCCGTCGAGTTGGTCACGCAGCGGCAGTGGCATGGCTGCCATGCAACCGGTCGCGAGCAGCACTGCGTCGAATCGGTCAAGCAGTTTCGATAGTGGAATATCGCCCTCATTACAGCCTACAGTGACACCGGTCTGTAGCGTTACCCCCATCCGGGTCGCGTTTTGAACCTCGATGTCCAGGACCTCGCGCGGCAAGCGGAATTCGGGAATACCGTAGCGCAGCATGCCGCCGGCGCGGGCCTCGCGTTCATAGATGGTGACGTTGTGGCCTAGTATCGACAGGTCGTGGGCTGCCGCGATGCCGGCCGGGCCGCCGCCGACGATCGCAATCCTGCGGCCGGTCGGGGTATAGAGATCCTCGCTGATCCGGTGGCTTTCGGCTTTCAGGCTGGCGGCAGAACGCTTGAGGTGGCAGATACTGACCGGTTCGCCGTTCCCGGGCCAGCCGTGGCGGCAGACTGGCTCGCAGGGGCGGGAGCAGATGCGCCCGAGTACGCCAGGCAGGATATTGGCGATGCGGTTGAGTTCGTAGGAGCGGCCGTAGCGGCCTTCGACGATAGTGCGGATATAGCCGGGAATGTTGGTATCGGCAGGGCAGGCTGCCTGGCACGGCACGTTTTCCCGCACCCAGCCGATGTCCCGCGGGTCGGTGGAGAAGCGGACGGTAGTGACGACCCGCTCCCCAAAATACTGCAGCTGTGAGAGGTCCTCGTCCTCGCTGAGGTAATCCTTGCGGACGCGTTCGTTGCCCACTATGTATGGCTGGCCTGTTTCCTGGTAGGCGCTTTCGGTTGGCGGGCGTACTCTAACGGAGACGGCCAGGTGGGGGAAGCCCTAGCCTGGTAATAGTTAGGAATTTTTCTCCGGATTACTGCTTAATCGATGCCGCGTCAGGGATGGTCAGTAGCAGTTGTGGCCGACGGGCGAGTTATCGATAGCCGTTTACATAAGCAACTGTAGAATACTTTGGCGTGAGCCAATCTCGCCTGATCCTTAATCTTGGCAGTGGCCGGCCAGCTAGCAGTTTGCCTCTTGAATTGGCCGACCTGCACGGGTCCCTCATCACCGGCGAGTGCATCAGTTGTCGACTCGAACCATTGCTGGAAGAGGGTTGGGGCCCCGTGCGGGGTGTTGATCTGTTGGTCGGAGCTGGTTTCAGTATCGACGGGGCTCCCCGGACCCAAGGCTCGGCTGTGTGTGCTCGGGCTGTGCGCATTCGCAGCCTGCCGGATACGGTAGGGCCGGGCATGCGTCTGCTCATCGTTGGGCTGAATCCCAGCCCCTATTCGGCCGATCACGGAGTGGCTTACGCTCGGCCTGGCAACCGTTTCTGGCCGGCGGTGCTCGCTGCCGGTATCGCCAGCATCGACCGCGATCCGCGCCACGCCTTGCGCAGTCATGGCTTGGGCATGACGGACCTGGTGCGCCGGACCACCCGCAGGGCCGATCAGGTGGATCTATCGGAGTTCCAGGCGGGGTTTGCACGGGTCAGCCGGCTGGTTGAATGGTTGTGCCCCAAAGCGGTGTGTTTTGTTGGCCTTGGCGGCTGGCGGGCAGTTGTTGAGCGCAAGGCCCAAGCCGGCGTACAGCAGCGCATGTTAGGCGGCCGGCCGGTCTACGTTATGCCGCATACCAGTGGTCTGAATGCTCACAGCCGCCTCGCAGATTTGACGGCACATCTGGCCGCAGCCGCAACACTTGCCGACAAGTCCTGAGTGAAATGCCTGCACGGGCGCTGGTGTTCGGTTAGTTCTGGTGTGGCCCGAACTTCATTGCCGTAATCAGCTGGCGTATTCTGTCGGTACTCGGCTAACGGTTATTCCACCCGGCGAGCGGGTAATCAAAAAATCAGGGCTAAAACTGGCAACCAACAAGAGTCGCTGCAACTTCGCGTTCGGTCGAGTCGCTCTTGGTTGAGCGTCTTGGGGTGTTATTCTGGCACTGCCTTAGGTAAACCAATGTTGAGTAAAATACGCGGTACAGGTTCCCAAATATTCTCGTGATGCTTGCATGCGCCCGTAGCTCAGTTGGATAGAGTGCTGCCCTCCGAAGGCAGAGGTCACAGGTTCGAATCCTGTCGGGCGCGCCACTTCATGAAGTCTTTGCAGCGCACCTAAGTTACGGCGGATCAACGGCTTACGTCAAGTTGCGAGTTCAGCGAATCCCGATCTCTTCAATCTCTTAATCGGTCGTTGATCGCCTATTTACTGTGGCAATTTGTGGCATATGTGTGGCAAGGAGCAGAGGGAACTTCTTCAGAATTCCTGCCCTCTGCGCCACGCGTCTTTGACCCGTGACCGGCAACGCTCTACCCAACTGAACTGCGGGCGCTCTGTTCTAATACCGAACTTGAGTCGATCCTAACAGCGTCAACAAGGCAGGTGACCCTGCGGACCCCCGGGCCACCCCCTTTTTGTAATCAAAACACCTTCCGAGACATAGCCGAAAAGGCTGAAAGGCTTACGGTGTTAGTGGGCTGTTGGGAATGAAGCAAACAGGATATACAACCTAGATCCCGCTTCTCATCTCCATTATCTGCCAGTAAATGTGATAGCGATCACAACCTTTCGCTAGTTTTCCTCGCCTTTGTGATGGTCATCACCGACATCCTGTGAATTTATTTAGAAAATACCAGCACTGGAATTACCTAGAAACAAAAACAGGAGACAGGGCAATGATTAACGAGATGAATATGAATGAACTTGATAAGGTAAATGGTGGAATTTTTGGCTTGATATTTGCGCTTTTAGGGTGTACGAAAAAGAAAGAGCCAGAAGAGACACCAGATCCTAACCCGACTTGGACTGGCACAAAAACTCAATGCAAGTTGTCTGGCGGACAACATCCGTCATGCCCGCCTGACTGGAATAATCCGGGTTGCTGGGATGGCCCCGGGGGCGGTCAGGGTGTACCGTCAATCTAGGTTTAACCTCAGACCGTGGCATGCTCGGAAAGTAAAATTGAGTAGCGCCCGAAGATGCCCCGCTCTAGCGGGGTTTATCTTTTGTGATCCCCATCAAATACAGGGCAGGCAAGGCAGGTTCCCCTGCGGAACGCGGCGTACAGACTTCCTGTAGGCTACAGGTTGTAGAACAAGTTTTGTTGCCAAAGTGGGAGGATCGCCATGAGCTGTACCGAATGTGAGATTCGACCAGCGGGAGTTTTTCGCTCGGTTGGAGAGGACACGGATCTGGAGGCGATCCTTAAGGACCATCCTGTGCTGCGTCCGACACCCACTCCGGACGGGTGGCCGCAATACGGACTCCAGGAGTTTTTCTATCGGTGTGCTCAATGTGGCCAGGAGTGGCATTACGCTCAATCGGATTTCCCCTTCCAAGGGTTCTGGGCGAAACACGTGCCAGAGCCGAATGGTGGTTG
>Ga0208128_1000027_pt1 | contig 51926 bp, 25 predicted proteins | sample ETNtaG_35_FD_185758 | JGI IMG/M metagenome (GOLD analysis project Ga0208128, IMG submission 185758) | Marine microbial and viral communities from oxygen minimum zone, Eastern Pacific Ocean - ETNP201306PF51B (SPAdes) (version 2) | ecosystem: Environmental > Aquatic > Marine > Oceanic ... | reverse complement strand
CCCGCTTATTCTATCTACGCCCGCACAGTATCAATAATTCACAGTTGGTCTCTGATTGATATATTCCCTGTGAAATCTAAAACGACTTCAGACGACTAGTATCTCTTCATTCCAGCCAACCTATCTTACAATAGACTAGGTGAAAGGAGCACAAAACTCTTCATACTCCATATGCTAACAAATTAATCTGCTGGGCCTTGAACGGCTACTGGAACGTGTATCAGAGTAGGCTTATCTGACTCGAAGGCTTCAAGGATTGCGGGAACTATTTCCTCTGGTTTTTCAACCCTCACTCCCAGCGCGCCGAATCCTTCCGCCACGCTGGCAAATTCTACGGCACCAAATGTACTGGCAACTATTGTATCGCTGGACTGGCGTTGTTCGCTGACAATTATTCCCCACGCTTCGTCATCCGCGAGTACTGTCACAAAGGGGAGATTTTGTCGCGTTGCACTCTCTAGTTCGGGGATACCGAATCCTATAGCACCATCGCCTGACAAAAGCAGGACCGGCTTATCAGGAAAGGCTAGTCGTGCACCTATAGCACCCGGCAAACCCCACCCTACAACTCCGCTGGCCCCACAAGTTAACCAATGCGCAGGATATTTGTCACTACACAGCGCCATGTGTGCCCACTGCCCGATATTTCCACCATCAATCAAAAAAATAGTTTCGTTGGTGATCACCTTTTTGAGCGCGTTAACTACGTGTTTCCCCGTCATCGGCTCACCTGCACTAAGGGAAACAGGCGTGTCAGTCCAACGAGAGTAGAACCGCGCGTGCCAATCACGAGCCGTGTCTAACCAACTATCATGATTAGAATAACCTTTACTTTGCCACTCCTCAGTCAATTGTTTGAATACTGTTCGGGCGTCGCCAAGAATAGGGATATCCGGTTCACTCCCTTGATGCAATTCCTCCGGGTCGGAATCGAGGCGAATAACACGAACTCCCTTTGACAAGGACGGCGGATCAAGATAGCGAACACGATAATCTACCCTTGCACCAGCAAGAAAAATCAGGTCGGTTTCTGTCAAAAGCCGGGGTTCGCCGCTAGCAGCTCCGATAACGCCAAGAAACTCTTTACATGAATGATTGACAACACCACGATCCCAGATGGGGGTTACTACGGGGATGCGTGAGAGCTTTACGAACTCTTGGAGCGCATCCCCACCTTGGGAATAGAAGACGCCGTTGCCCGCAACGATGATAGGCCGCGAAGCAGAGGACAACATTTTTGCCGCATCACAAACAAGAGCCACATCACCGGCCGCAATGTTCTTTACTTCGCCCAAGGTGGAAAAGGGGGATTTTATTTGAGCTTCGTCAACTTTAGCACTCAAAACGTCAGCAGGTATTGTAAGGTGAACAGGGCCAGGTCTTCCGCTTGTAGCAGTAGCAAAAGATTCATGGATTTCCTGCGGGATTCTCGCAGGGTCGCTTACCAGTTCAGCCCTCTTGCAAAGTGGATGCGCAAGGGCAACTTGGTCTAAATCTTGAAATCCTCCCCGCCCAAGAGTGGCTGAACTGCTTGCCCCTGTGATGAGTAAAACCGGAGCACCATCATAATGGGCATTGAGCAGCCCTGCAAAAGCGTTCACATGGGCTATTCCGCTACTGACTGCGCAGACTCCGACACGCCTTGTAAGGCGAGCATAAGTATCTGCGATGTAGCTTGCCGCCTGCTCATTCCGTGTATCCACCAGGCGTAGTTCCGCTTGCTTAGCTGCTCTGAGAAATGGGCTCAACCCATTTCCACACAATACCGAAACAAAAGGCACTCCTCGCGCTTGAAGTTCTTTAACTAATAAATCAGCACCAGTCATAATATCTTTCTCCTTTAGTACCAGGTCCGATTACAAAATACGAGCAAACTCACCTAATCCAGCGATCAACTTTGTCATCCGGTTTTGTATTGCATAGATATATAGATACTTACATTCTGAGATTTATCGACGGCAATCTTGTGGTACTCCGCTTGCCAATCAGATCCTAGACCGGGTCACACTATATCTCCTGCGAAGAATTGTCCTGGACGTATCCACATGTTTGAGGATATTTAAAGATAGGAGCACAGGTAATCCACGCGGTTGGGGAAGTTAATGGCCAATTTTCGGTGTTCCTTTAGCGTTTCCGATCAATTTTCAAGAAGAGGATGTATGACTACCTCTAAGTAGGACACGCCCTTATCATAAAAGGCAGTTCGTCACACGTGATTCGGCACGCTCCGGTTGCTAACCTCTACCGTTTAGAGCCCGGCAAGCTCTTCTTTCACGAACGCCACGAGTATATCCGTCGCTCGGGCCTGTTCCTCGGTGATCTTTTGTGTGTGTCGCGCCGCAACATTAATCGGTAGGCCAAGCCTATTTAGCACGCGCTTGGGGTCACCGGACGCATTGTACATGTCGAGCAAGATTTGCATAGTGCCCTGTAGCTCATATGCCTTCTGGATATCACCGGCCTGGAACGTGTCGTACAGCCTGCGATATAGGTGCGGATAGGCGTTACTGGCCGTGGCGCACGCCCCGGTCGATCCACACGCCAACGAGGAAAGTAGTTGCTCCTGAACGGCTTGCATTACCCCGAACTGACCCTTGCCTGCGTCGACCATGGCCGTCAGTCGCAACAGGTCGCCGGTGCAGTCCTTCATCCCGAAGTATCGCCCGGTGGTGGCCAACCTGCTGACCAGCGCAGGCGTCAAGAGATGAGTCGACTGCCATCTTGGGTGTTCGTAGATGAGCAGGGGAATCTTCACGTTGTCTGCCAGTCGAGCGTAATGCTCGTACATTGTGTCATCGTCAGAAGGGCTTTCAAACGGCTGGAGCGCAACTCCACCAGCCACCCCCACCGCTTCGTATCTCTTAGCAACTTCGATTTTGCGTTCGACGTCCGGGAAGGGTAGCCCCGCGATAATCGGGATCCTATCGTCAGCAGAAATCACGGCGATCTTTACGATCTCGACCATCTCGTCCTGGCTCAGAGCGGACATCTCGCCGGTCGAGCAAACCACGAACAGGCCAGTCGTACCTGCCTCGATATGCCATTCGACGAGGGTGGTAATGCCGTTGTGGTCGATCGATGCGGCGTCTTCGGTCATGGGCGTTACCATCGGCGGCACGCTGCCGTGGGCTAGCGGGAATGACATGAGCGAACCTCCGACTCAGGTGGACCGGGTGTAGTGAGCCAGGCCAAATTGAAGGTGTAGTGTTGTTGGCTGGTAATCAAGTGGATCAAGTTATCCGCTGATTGGCAAACGGAGAGATAACCGCTTGGCTCGGCGTTGTCAAAGCTCATAGTGAAGGGTCGACCATCCATTGTTTCGATTTCTCGACCCGATCCATCGTCGCTAACCAATCGAATGTGAGGCCATGTTTGCCCTTCGTCCAAGGAAAGAGCCGCAAACATGCCGCGAACCTCCCGCTGTTGCCCAGAGGCATCGGTAATTAACATCGGTGCTGGATCTTTACGATCGCCCGTAAAAGAGGCCAAAAAGATTGGGCCTTCTTTCAATCTGAGTAAGACACACCGTTGACCACCAGAAACGACCGGAAATCGGCTGGGTTGATAACTCCATGTCTGACCCATATCCTCAGAAATGCTCATCGGCATTTTCCCTTCAATAGTATTACCTCGCCCAAACGCCATCAGTCGGCCGTCTGTCAATTGTACAACTGAGGCGTGGATACCAGCAATCCAGTGTCCTCTCTGACCGGTTTCGAAAGTTGGTGTTAGCTGGCCTTCACCCGGATCAACCCAAGTTTGGCCGTTGTCACGACTGATGTGCAGTGCTGTGCCACCATTGCCACCGGTCACTGCATCACAGGCTAAAACAATCGACCTGTCCTGAGCCCGAAAAACAGACTCAATCGGCATGTGCCGAAGGGTATGTTCCGGATGCACTAGCTTTGGCCTTGACCAGGTAGCACCATTATCTTCTGAAGTTCGCATTACCAGTGCCAGTGGCCCCCAGGTTGCAGCGACTGAAAGGCCATTGAAATGATAAATCTTACCCACTTCATCACACCAAAGGGCAGAAGCGTGGTTATTTCGATCCGGTACCCCCCAGAAGGCTTCAGCTGGTTCCCACTCCTGTTGACCAAACCGCAAACGGCTACCCACTACGTTCAGTTCTCGGCCCCGTTCGGAAACACAACTATACCAAATCGCCAACAGATCTCCGTTAGGGCAAGAAACGATAGCTGGTACGTGGTTATGGTTGGAGAACAGAGGACCTATCGACCCTTCAGGGATTTGGACGTACTTTTTGGGGCCATCAAAGTAGGGTTGATCGGGGTCAAAATCTTGTCTTTCGCCCTTTACGCTTTCTTGTTTAACAGCAGTGGCCCAGAGTGGATGCTTAGAGATAACCTGTGGTTCCGTAGACGGAAATTCGCCGATAACCACCCGAAAACCGATTAACCAGTGCTGGTCCTCGGGCACGGCCCCAGAACGGTTAGCCGACCGTAAGTAGTAAAGTTTTGTCGAATGACTGCCGCCTCTTGTGACTCGATAGTTGCCTTCAGCATAACCAACGGGGTCTGTTTGTACCTCTTCCTGATAGGGGCCGTACCAATCCGAACACCACTCTTCAACATTGCCGTGCATATCATAAAAGCCCCATTCGTTAGCCAAAGTCTGACCAACTGTCAATGGAACCACCTCTGATTCACCATCACTGCGAGCCGGATCTGGATACCAACTTTCCCCGATATTCTTATGGAAAACATCCGGCAGTTGGTCACCCGTATGGTAGTGGGTTTGACTCCCTGCCCGACAAGCGTACTCCCACTCTGCCTCTGTCGGCAAGCGATAGGGTAAATTTTCCTTCTCCGATAGCCACCGGCAAAATGCTACCGCCTGATGCCAATCGACGAAAACAATAGCTTCGTCATCATCGTTGGAGAATCCAAGTTTCCCTCTTATACCTCGGTGGTCAGGGTCAAAATATTCGTATTCGATGTTGGTCACCTGATAAATACCCAGATAAAAGGGTTGGGTAATCGTCACCGGATGGGCCGGATGCTCATCGAAATCGCCATTCAACAGGTGCGGTTTATCTTCGCTCAGTTCAGGCGATAGTGGGGTATGGCAACCTCCCCTGGTGTAAGTACCAGCAGAAACCTGCTTAAATTTCATGCCGAGTGAATTGGTGAAAGTTTCATTACTATTCGCCGGTTTGAGATTGCTCATATCTGTTAGTATCCTTTATTTTGTCCGTGTAGCCCAGAAGTAGTCGGCATTCCCACCTAACCTGTGCAGTAAGGGTAAGGTTAACTGGTCGAGCTTTTTGACTAAATCGGCTGGCATGGCATAATTGACCGCCTCTAGATTCTGCGCCAGTTCCGCAGTATTACGGGTTCCGACCAACACACAAGATACGGCGCTCTTAGCCATCACCCAGGCAATCGCCAATCGACTCATGGGTAGGTCTTTCTCCCGGCAAATTTGGCGAATCTGCTCCAACGTTTGCCATAATTCAGCCTCGGCACCAGCCTCATCGTGTCGAGACATTTCACGGTCCGGACGAAAATGGCGGAAGCGTGACTGTTGTGGAGGAATTTCCTCAAGGGTTTTGAAGCGGTCGGCTAGGATGCCTTGCAACAGGGGCATGTAGGCTAGGATACCGATCTGGTGTTGCTGACATAAAGGTACGATTTCCAGTTCGATTGCACGGGAGAGTAAATTGTAGCAAAGCTGGTTGGTTTCGATTTGTGCCCCAATTGCGATCATTTCAGATAGCTGTTGACAGCCAAAGTTGCAGACACCGATGGCGCGGATTTTGCCTTCCGTTTTTAGCTGAGATAAAGCATCGAAGACCTCGTCGACTGGATACTTCGGGTTTGGCCAGTGGATCATATAGAGGTCGATATAATCGGTCTGTAACCGGCGAAGACTACCCTCCAATTGATCTGGCAGTGTAGCGGGATTGGTATCACCTGTCTTGGTGCCGATCAGGGCTTCCTGGCGCCGATGTTTCAAGGCAATTCCTAGAGATTGTTCGCTTCGCCCTTCGTTGTAACCGACAGCCGTATCAAAAAAAACAATTCCTGCATCCAGTGCCGTATTAGCAACGGCATCGACGTCTGATTGAGCTTGATCTCCCCAATAGTCACCTCCGCCATAAGACCAACAACCGATTCCCATCTTGGGAAAAGTGATTGATGAAGCCGACGAGGTTGGACTGTTTCCTGAGCTTTTTTTCATGTTCTCCGGAGCCTGTAAGCCCTTTCTATCGCACAGCACGGATAGTAGTATTGGAGATACCTGTTATCGATTTTGGCAAGGGATTCGTTTCCATTGGCCAGCAAAAAACGAATCTTTCGGTATTCCGGTTTATCAGCGATTTCTTGCGAGGTGTGTACAATCTCCAACAGTAACCGTGTATACCGATCTTCAAAATCAGTATAAATCAATGATGTGACCGTCTCAGCGCCGCTAAGATCGAGAGTCGATTCTTCGGCTGGTATTTTGAGGATAGTCCTTTTCCCCTTTGTAGTTGAACTAACAGAGGCTTCTTAGGAATATTTAAACCTTGACCCAGTCGTTAATAATACAAGGACTCCATCTGTTCGTCTATTTAGAAGGTTTCGTGGATTGATCACAAGAACACCTTTAATCTTTGGGTATGATTAGTGGCTTGGTATTTCAGCCAGACCGGATCTCAGGCCTTTGTGCGGCATGCCGGTGTTCTATCATACTTGCGTGCACATATTCAAGCGAAAGGTAGATCTAAGCAGGGAATCACATTAAATTCTGCATTGCACCAAGCGGCTTACCAATACGAGGTTGCAGAACCTGGTAGTGGCTCAAGCGAGGAAGCACATAGGCGAATAGGCCAGTAAAAACGAATTAGCACAGTCCAAAAGCTAGATTTAGCAAGGTGTGAAATAAACAGGCTAAACGTACCCTTTTTAATACGATTGCCCCGGGTCATACCGGATGCCATATTGCCCCTGTTTTCGATTCATGTTATAATCTAATATATTGTGTGCCTGTAGCTCAGCTGGATAGAGCGTTAGCCTCCGGAGCTAAAGGTCGGGCGTTCGAATCGCCCCAGGCACATCCCCCTTCCAATACTTTCTCGGCCATCTTCTTCAACAAACATCGATGACCGAAAGGCAATGATTACAGAACTCTACATGGAAAATATCGCTCTGATAGATCAGTTGCGATTGACCTTTTCGCCTCGACTTAATGTTCTAACCGGTGAGACAGGTGCAGGTAAATCAGTCATTCTACGTTCATTAGGGTTAGTGTTAGGGGAACGAGCGTCTTCAAACATTGTCCGACAGAGACAAGATCAGGCCGTTGCACAAATTTCAACTGATCCTGAACCGCTCACCTTTCAGCAGATGCGACAGGTCATGGGTGATGTCAACCTTGATCCGGAAGAGTACCCAACCTTACATCGTCAGGTCTCTAAAAGCGGTCGAAGCCGCAGCAACATCAACGGCAACGTAGTCAATCTAAACCAGTTAAAGCTGATTGGTGATTTACTGGTTGACATTCATGGACAGCATCAACATCAATCGTTGTTCCAAAAAGAGTTGCACCACCAAATCTTAGATGACTTTGGTGGGTTGACACCACTTCGACAGCAAGTGGCAGATCCGTACGAAGAGTTGCTACGCTTGAAACGGCAGATTGCAAAGTTGTCCCAATCCTATCAACAATTGGAGTCAGAAAAAGAGTTACTGGCTTTTCAGGTAGAAGACATCGAAACGGCAGAACTGGAAGTGGGAGAGGAAGAGCGACTTCAAAATGAGCACAAACGGCTTGCTAACGCTCAGCAGTTATACGAACTATCTGACGAAATCTACAGTGGTCTCTACAGGGGGCAAATCGAGTCATCGGTACTCGATACTTTGAAAGGGTTAAATAAATCATTCTCCAAGTTATTGACGATCGACGATAGCGTGGAAGAGACCAGTCGGCGCTTGGAATCAGCGCTCTATGAGATCGAGGATCTGGCGCATGAAGTACGAAATTACCGGGATCAGGTTGAGCTTTTACCAGGTCAGCTAGATAAAATCGAAGATCGGCTTGGAACAATCAACCGTTTAAAACAAAAGTATGGTGCCACGATTCAACAAATCTTAGATCATTACCAGACAGCAGTTGAAAAGCTGGAAAAAATTGAGCTCTCTTCCGATCAGATTCAGGATTTGCAAGAGCAGTCGGAAACAACACAGAAATTAGCCCAAGATCGAGCACAGAAACTGTCAACCCAACGGAGAACAATCGCGAGAAAACTGGAGCGATTAATTCAGAAAGAACTTCATACATTAAGCATGGAAAAATCTCAGTTCCGAATCGCACAGCGGCAGATTGCTCTGGGATCTTCAGGTATAGATGAAATTGAATTTTTGATTTCGACCAATGTTGGGTCGGAACTCAAACCTTTAACCCAAATCGCCTCCGGCGGTGAAATATCAAGGGTGATGTTAGCCTTGAAAAGTGTACTGGCACAGACCGATCTGATACCAACTCTTGTCTTCGATGAAATCGATGCTGGTATCGGTGGGCATACGGCTAACGTAGTCGGTCAAAAATTGAAAGACCTATCCCAATTTCGACAGTTGATCTGCATTACACATTTGCCACAGATCGCAAGTTTGGCCGACAAGCATTTTCGGGTGGAGAAAAAGATCGTTGGCAATCAAACCCTTATTTCGGCTAAAGAGCTAACGATGGACGAACGGATCGAAGAGATCGCCCGTATGCAAGGTGGCCGCGACACCCAAACAGCCATAGCACACGCTAAAGAACTCCTCAAAGATCAATCTACTGGTTAAATTTGAATAATGGACTAATGTGTAACGGTTATTAGTCCGAGTAGAGGTAAGGTTGAGGTTGTTAAACACCAAGTTGATTGGTCAGTTATGGCCAGAGAAATTTGAAATTTGTCTGAAAAATCATACTGTCGGGGCGAATACTTCGCTTTATGTATAACACATGGAGAGTGTTGCTGTTCTTGGTTTGCCAGCTAAACCTACTACTAGACATTGTGCAGCTAAGGCACGTCAAATTTGGAAAGTATCGGCGAGCAAATACAACTCTAATACTATAGCCGACAGTAGTATCGCCACCTGTGCTTTCGTAATTTGTTATGCCAAAACCCTAAAAGTTCGACAGCAAGACGCAGAATTGAAGCAACAACCCAACAATCAATACCCGAATGATTAGGTATTCTTACACAAGCTTCAAATATAGCTTTATGATCAATCTGATAACTACTCGGTGCGATATTTAAAGTCTTGTCGCTCTGCTGGATTAAGATAAATAACCGCCTCTTTACCTAAGGCGAGATTGTTTTACTATTGAGAGGTCACTCCGCTAACAAGATTGACAGGTAATTAACAGAATTGATAAACTGTGGGCAGTTACTTGAATTATTCGTAAACTAAAATTTTTATATCGCGAGGATTTATGATGAGTCTTAAGCAAGCAGCACCAGGATGGTGCTTTGTCCGTGACGATGTCACAACCGAGGTTTTTTTGAAAGGATTAGTCGAGTTGGGTATTCCAGGTGTCGAAATGATCGATCAGCAATATTGGTCGATGGCAAATGATCTGGGTTTAACTATCGCCACTCACGGTGGACACGCTACCTTGACCGATGGTTTGAACAAGCCCGAAAACCATGACCGGATCGAAGAAGAACTGCTAAAAAACCTGGAATTGGCCCAAGAATACAACATCGTCAACCTGATCTGCTTCTCCGGCGACCGATACGAAGGAATCACTGACGAAGAGGGGCTCGACATCACAGCACGCGGTCTGGAACGGGTGGCCAAAGCCGCAGAGGAAGCCGGGATAACGCTGGTATTGGAACTGTTGAACAGTAAAGTCAATCATCCAAACTATCAATGCGACAAGACTCCGTGGGGAGTGGAAGTCTGCCAACGGGTGGATTCACCCCGTGTTAAACTACTGTACGATATCTACCACATGCAAATTATGGAAGGGGATATCATCCGCACCATTCAAGAAAGCCACCAGTACATCGGCCACTACCACACCGCGGGGAACCCAGGGCGCAATGATCTGGACGACCAGCAAGAGATTTACTATCCGCCGATATTCAAAGCCATTGCTGACACCGGCTATGAAGGCTTCATCGGTCACGAATTCATCCCCAAAGGCGACTGGAAAGAGTCACTTCGCCAAGCTGATGCTCTGTGTCAGGTTGGATAAATCTAGAGTGGACCACCTCTTCTAAATCCCCGTAATGACGAACTTTCCCTACGGTAAAGCCCCTTTCTGGATACTGGTTTTATCGCTGGTAACGGGAGTGATACTCCTCGTTGTCAGTGGCAAATCGGACAATGATAGCTACGATCTGGTTTTTGTCACCTTTGCCCGTAGCCACTTAGAAGGATACCAGAAAGCCACAAAGGAGTTTGAAAAGGAGCACGGAGTCAGGGTACATACCCAACTGGTTTCCGGCCGGGCAGTCAAAGACCGGTTACAGAGCGCTTTGATGACAGATGCGGAGGTTCCCGATCTGGTCGAAACCCTAGCCGATTCCATGGGCTACTTCACCCAAGGGCCGGTGGAAGATATCGGTTTTATGGACCTGACCGATCTGCTGAAACAGGAACAAGTCAACGGTGTTACCCTCTACGACCGATTCGTCGAATCGAGATTCAGTCGACTTTCGCGCAACGGCCGGATCTATGCCCTGCCTCATGATGTCCATCCGCTGATGCTCTGTTACCGACGCGATATCGTAGAAGACGAACTGGGCATCGACATTAATCAACTAGAAACCTGGGACGACTTCACTCGCATCGGTCGGCAAGTAACCAAAGATCTGGACGGGGATGGTAACCCGGATCGGTTTATGATCGACTTGGACAAAGCAGGTGGTGATTTCATTATCCCCTTGCTCCAACAGCGGGATGAAGGGCTGTTCGACGTCGACGGCAACTTAACCATCGATACAGAGGGCGTGATCGATACCATTGTCTGGTATATCCGGCAGTGCTACGGTCCGAATCGCATAGCCTTTTCCGCTGGGTGGGGACAAACTCTAGCTAAGACTATCAGCGATGGTTTAGTACTGTTCTACTACTGCCCCGACTGGCGTAGTAAACAGTTTGAGATGGATGTGCCTCAACTGGAAGGGAAACTGGCTTTGATGCCTTTGCCCGCTTGGAAACCGGGAGAGAGACGGGTTAGCACCTGGGGGGGAACAGGCTTAGCTATCACCAAAGCTTGTAAAAACAAGGAGTTGGCCTGGGCCTATGCCAAAAAACTCTATCTTAAAAGAGAGGATCTAGGCGATCGATTTATGGCCTCCTATATTCTACCACCGGTCAAAGATGCTTGGGAACTGCCCATTTTTCAGACACCAATTCCGCTCTACTCTAACCAACCCATTGGCCAACTCTACGCTGCTCTGGCCCCCGACATTCCCCCCAACTACGCTAGCCCCTATTACGAACTGGCTCGAAGCAAGTTGAGTGAGGCATTCCTGAACGCGGCCCAATACTACCAGGAGCAGGGTAAAACCGGTCTACGAGACTATACCAGAACTGAATTGAAGCGCGTATCGGCTTACGTAAAAAAAGTGATGATACATAACGTCTTTTACGCCGATGCCATGCAGAACACTTCCGGTGAAACAAGCAACAGGACAATGTCTAAATGACACCGTCCAACCGTCGCGCACCGTGGTTTTTTCTGAGTCCCTATCTGCTTCTGACGCTGATCTTTTTTATCTATCCATTCCTTAACGCCATTATCCTAGCCTTCCATCAGACCAACGGCCCTAAAAGCAGAGCGTTTGTAGGTTGGAGAAACTTCATCTTTGTTCTGAGCGATAGCGATTTCCATACCGCTTTTTGGAATACTACCATCTACGCACTGGCCTCAATCTGCGTCCAACTGCCCCTTTCACTGGGGTTTGCCATGTTATTAAACGCTAAAAAAGACAACTTAAAAGGTATCTTTCGCCTGATTCTATTTAGCCCGCATTTGGTCGGCCAGGTCTTTGTCGGTATTATTTTTGCCTTGCTATTTATGCCTCGTCACGGTCTATTCAACCGGTTTTTACAGGGGCTAATTTTTTGGGGGCTGGATCAGGAGTGGTTGTCCAATCCAGCCTTAGTTATGCCTGCCTTGATCATTGTCTCGATGTGGATGTATGTTGGTTTTAATATGATCTACTTTTTGGCTGCCTTGCAAAACGTGGATCAGGAACTGACCGAAGCGGCCATGATCGACGGTGCCAATGCCTGGCACCGCTTCTGGACGGTCACCGTACCGGCTATTAAACCGGTAGCCGTTTTCGTGGTGATTATGAGTACCATCGGTTCCTACCAGTTATTCGAAATGCCTTACTCTATGTTACGCGGTTATGGCCCAAAAAACGCTGGGCTGACTATCGTTGGCTACCTCTATCGGACGGCCTTTGAAACCGGGGACTTAGGAACGGGGGCAGCCATCGGTTGGGTGTTGGCGCTGATTATTTTCACCTTCAGCATGGCTCAGATGGCGATCGCCCGTGGCACGGAAATAGACTAAGTCAGCAAGTGGTAAGATCAAGCCAACATAAATGATCGACAACATAAGGGATGGGATCGGGTAAGAAATAGGGCCAATGAACAACTTAAATAGCCTTCATTATTTTTTAATTGTCCTAATGGTCGGGCTGGGTCTGAGTTATCTGCTTTTACCCAAGCAGCGCCAGCGGATCACTACTATTCAACGGTACGTGGTGTTGCTGTTGGTAGCGATACTGATCTTATCTCCCTTTCTATGGTTAGTCAGTGCAGTATTCAAAGATACGGATGTATTGATGCAGTACGCCTTTCTGCCTCCGTTGAGCGAATGGTCGAGCGAAACCTTAAACCTGAAAAACTTCTACAATCCTGAAACGGAAGAACTCGACTCTCTGTTTGAAGCAGAAAAGACGATAGAAGGAGAGGTCCATTTCTGGCGCTATCTGGCAAATTCACTCTTTTTGGCCAGTACGTCTACCATCGTCACGCTCTTCTTTTCCTCTTTGGGTGGTTATGCCCTGGCCAAGTACGAATTCCACGGTAAATACGCCATTATTTCATTTATGCTGGGTACAATGATGATTCCAGGCCTCTTACTGCTGGCACCACTCTACAATCTGATCTACAAAATCGGTTGGATGGACAGCTATTGGGCATTGTTGGTGCCAGGAGCTTCTAGCGCCTTTGGTATGTTTCTGTTTCGGCAAGCTTGCCTCTCGGTGCCCAATAGTTTGATGGAAGCGGCCCGGATCGATGGTTGTAGTGAGTTTAGCATCTACCTCAATATCGTGATGCCGTTAGTGCGACCAATGACTGGCGCCTTCTGCCTAGTCAGTTTTCTGGGCAATTGGAATTCGTTTGTTTATCCCAACATCTACATTCAGACTCAGTCTAAATTGACCTTACCCGTTATCCTAAACCAGTTCGTCGACGTTTACAGCCAACAGTATGGTATCTTTCTAGCCGGCACACTGATTGCCATTATCCCACCCGCCATTCTGTTCTTTGCCCTTCAACGGGAATTTATCAGTGGATTAACCAGTGGAGCAATTAAGGGATAGGAATCAATGAAAACAAGAACACATATACGCACATTAAAAGCGGATGTACAAAGCTAGTGTACCCGCAGGGGGGAATAAACACAGATGGCAAAAGTTCAACTAGAGGGTGTGGGGAAAGTTTATCCCGGTGATGTTGAAGCCGTCATTGACTTTAACTTAGAGGTAGAAGACGGCGAATTCGTAGTTCTAGTCGGCCCATCTGGTTGTGGTAAATCGACCACACTTCGCATGATTGCCGGTCTAGAGGAAATCACTACCGGCACTATTATTATTGGTGATCGTGAAGTGAATATCGTTCCGCCGAAGGATCGGGATATTGCCATGGTTTTCCAAAATTACGCCCTCTATCCACACATGAATGTCTACGACAATATGGCCTTCGGCCTCAAATTACGCAAATTTCCCAAACTGGAAATCGAGCAACGAATTCAGGAAACGGCCAAGATGCTGGATTTGCAAGACCTGCTTCGTCGTAAACCGAGACAACTCTCTGGTGGTCAGCGTCAACGGGTAGCCGTTGGGCGGGCTATTGTTCGACAACCAGCCGCCTTTTTGTTCGATGAACCGTTATCAAATTTGGATGCCAAACTACGTGTGCAGATGAGATTTGAAATTAAGCGACTACACGGGCAACTGAAATCGACCATGTTGTATGTTACCCACGATCAAATCGAAGCCATGACTATGGGCGACCGTATTGTGGTGATGAATGACGGTTTAATTCAACAAGTTTCAGATCCTATTACGCTCTATGATAGGCCACAAAACAAGTTTGTGGCCGGATTTATCGGTATGCCACCGATGAACTTTCTGTCTGGCCAGATCCAATCCCATGGGAACGAGCTCTCTTTTGCCACTGAAGAGGGGAGGGTGTCTTTGACAATCCCCACTGCAAGCATATCTGAACAGCTATCACGATACCAGAATCAGAACTTGACACTCGGTGTTCGACCTGAAGATCTACAGGTAACAGCTACAGATAGCAGTGGAATTATCGGTCAAATCGACGTAATAGAACCAACTGGGGCTGAAGTCCTACTCTATGTGACAGACACAGGATCACAGGAGACAATCGTCTGCCGGGTAGATTCACACCAGAAGTGTCAGGTCGGCGATACCGTTACGCTAACCGTTCCCTTGTCCAAACCGGATCAAGTCGATGCCGGCAAACTTCGTATGCATTTCTTTGACGACCAGACGGGCCTGAGAATCAATTAACCCCCTCTAGGAGGAAGCATGATGGAATATCGACCTTTTGGGCAAACAGAATTGGAAGTGTCGGCCATTGGGTACGGATGCTGGGAAATGGGAGGAACTTATGGTGACTTTGACAGCGTGGAGTTAACCGCTGCTGTACAACACGCCATTGATTTGGGAATTAATTGCTTCGACACAGCAGAAGATTATGGCAAAGGTGCTTCTGAGCGGTTCTAGCACAAGCCCTACAAGGACGGCGACAGGAGATCATCCTGGCGACTAAATTTGGCATCGGTTACGAGCAGGGAAGAACAGTAGCCCACAAATGATAGAGACCGCGATCGAAGGGAGTCTCCAACGGCTTAAAACGGACTATATAGATGTCTACATGGTACATTGGCCTGATCGTGAAACGCTGTTCGAAGAGACTATGCGTGGCTTAGAAACGGTTGTTCAATCAGGTAAGGCAAGATATATTGGCCTCTCTAATTTTACTCCAGCTGAGATTACTCAAGTGATGGAGATCCGGCGTATTGACGTTTTACAGTACGGATACAATCTGTTCGACCAACGAATGGCAAAGTTTGTTTTCCCTTTGGCACAGGAGCAGCAAATTGGCATGATGGTCTATGGATCCTTAGCCTACGGCCTATTGACTGGTGTGTTTACACCGGAAACAAAGTTTGGTGATAATGACTGGCGCCGTCATGGCGGAGGAAACTTTTCGCTCAAACTGTTCGCCGAAGGTGTCTTTCAAAGGAATTTGACGGTGGTCGATGAAATTCAGAAGATTGCCGATTACCTGGGGAAATCGCTGCCTCAACTGGCGTTGAATTGGGTGTTGTCCAACCCGACTGTCAGCACAGCCTTGGTCGGTGCGCGTCGAATTAGCGAAGTCGAAGACAATATGGGTGCTATTGGTTGGCAACTGTCAGACGAGATTCGATACGATATCGATCGTATCTTCGCCAATTTCGAAGTCAATGTCGTACCAAAGTAAGTGGGTAGAGACTTTTGACATTGATATCGAACAACAACTTTAAATGAAAGACAGCCTTGTTCAAAGGAGAAGATTATGATTGAAGTTTATGGACAAGAACTGCTCAGATCAGATCTGCTGAAACGTGTCGGCGACATTTCACAAATCGCTGGGTTTAGAAGATCTACTCGGACTGAAGGGAATGAAAAGGGGGTTTCAGCGGTAGATTTTTATACTGGAACAGGCTTCTTCTTTACGGTACTCCCGGATCGTGGCCTGGATATTTCGTTCGCTAGCTATCGAGGTATTCCTCTCTGCTGGCGTTCCAGTACAGGAGACGTGTCCCCCCATTTTTATGAGATGCAAGGTGACGGATGGTTACGTTCTTTTTATGGTGGATTATTGGCTACTTGTGGCATGGTTAATGTTGGGCCTGCCAATGAAGATGAGGACGAACAACTTGGTTTGCACGGCCGGGTATCCAATATTCCGGCCAAAAATGTGTGGGTAGATACACGCTGGGAGGGAGATCGATATCAAATCTGGATACAGGGAAAGGTTCGCGAAACCTCCGTCTTTGGTCATAACTTAGAGAGAACCCGTCGAATTAGCACTGAATTGGGCAGTAACTCAGTCAAAATAGAAGACCTGGTGGAAAATATCGGCTGGCAACAATCTCCGCTGATGATCCTGTTCCACATCAATATCGGTTGGCCGATTCTAGACCAATCAACAGAGTTTTTTGCCCCGTCGACACGGGTGAAACAGTATATAGATCCTAACAATCAACATACGACGACAGGACAACACGACCAATTCGACCGGCCACAACCCGACTTTCAAGAGCAGGTGTTTTTACATGATATGCAAGCTGATGACAACAACCACGTCTATGTGGTTTTAGCCAATCGTGATTTCAACCGAGAGCATGCTTCTAATCTGGACGGAGCAGTGGGATCTACTTCTTTAAACAAACGGGGAATTGGCATCTATGTCCGCTACCACAAAACGCAATTTCCCAAGTTCGTACAATGGAAAATGTTAGGCGAGTCGATTTATTGCGTCGGTTTAGAACCGGCCAATTGTGGTATAACAGGGCGTTCAACCGAACGAGCAGCGGGGGAGGTCGAACATCTTGAACCCGGTGGGCGTAGACACTACGAGGTAGAGATCGGTGTCCTAACCGATAACAACCAAATTAATTCCGACCGATGGTCGACGATTGCTTCCTCCCAACCTAGTTGAGAGCATGGCTAACAATGGCCAATAACCAATGTTCACCGCCAACGGCAAATAGGCCGTTTACCGGGTTTTCAATAATCGCATCTTATAAGTATCAGGCAGATGGCTTAATATCTCTTCTCTATCCAACAGTATGCTGGCAATTGCCAAACCACATTCTCGCAGGAGTTTCACATGCACGTTCTTTGCCACTGGAAGAACCTAATTAATATACATACCCAAATGTCCACTCGATCAAACATAGTTAGATCAACCTTAAGGCTGTTACTGGTTTTGATGGCGATCTCGGCTTCGGCCAAAATCAACTCCGTCTTAGAAGTAGTTCCCGCTGATACCGCTATGGTCATTCGAATTGGAGACCTCAAAGGTTTTAACCAGGAAGTTAGCAGTTTAATAGCAGAAATGGACCCAACCACTGATCCAAACCAGGAGGTCTTGGGTGAAATTTTAGCGGATACTTTTGACGCTGGGTTCGAAAGCTTAGCTGAGTTGGAAGAAATCGGCCTTAATATATCCCAGGATTTTGCCATTTTTATCGATCAAAATAGCCAAGGATCCGAGCCTGTAATTTCGGCAGCGATTCATATCGCTGATCAAGATATGTTTCAGCAAATGCTGGATCAAGAGCAGGGAGGAACAGAGGAAATTACCCACAACGGTGTTACCTACCGAAAGGCAACTGGGGAGGGTGAAACAGCCTGTTTTGTATTTTTAGACGACGTAATGGTTTATTCGGCCAACCAGCAGATTTGCGAAAAAGTAATCAATACATATCAAAAGCAAAATAGATCTTTTTTGAAAGGCGCTAATTTCGCTGATCTGAAGTTGGATCTCACTTCTGGCGTTAATGACGTGGCCGCTTACATTGCCGTTCAGCGGCTGGTACAAGACAACCAACAACTATTATCCGAGGCAATGGACCAATGGGGCCACGAAAGTGGGCAGGGGGCTGCATTTGAGTTGTTTTGGAATTGGATGCAACAGATCAGGTCTCTCAGCCTAACACTTCAACATCAGGATGGAGAGGTTTTGCTGACGCCATTTATACAGATGGTGGAGGATAGCGAAATAGCTAAGTTCCTGGAGCCTATAAAAGGGAAAGCTAGAAACTTCCCATTGTTGCAATACGTACCACAAAATAGTGGCCTCGTTGTTGGTGGGAATATCAATCCCGATCAAATTGCTGAATTGACACAATACTGGATGAAAATGGCTATGCAGATGGTCAAACAGTCTGGAGCGGCTAAATTGCCTGAAAATGCTGAATCATTAGGAAAAGAAGTGGTCACTTTACTGGCAGCGTTTTACGCTACGGTTGATCCCCTATTCGCAAACAGCTTTGACATCACAAGTTCGATGTTTCCAGATTCAAGCCAGATTTTCCAGATCAAAGATCAGAAAAAACTCATCAAACTGCTGGGTGATGGCTATATTGCGTCAATGTATGGCAGCGGTTCTATCATTTATAAAGCAATGGGTTTGGCTCCAGAGGGTAAAGTTGTCGCCGGCCCGACTGAAGTATATGAAGGTGTGGAGATCAAGAGCCACATCCTGCCAAATGTGACAAACTTACCGGACAATCCAGGCGGTCAACAGTTAGAGATGATGTTACCTGACGAGCTATATGTCTACCATGTCATCGCAGAAGACTTGCTGATCATTTCGACAGCTGAAACGCCACGAGCTATCAAAAGCATCGTTGATACAACCCTTGGTCTAGATAACGGTTTTGATGAAAATACTGGTTATACCCGCATGATGGAGGTATTGGATACTGAAGGCTACGGGGCAGTAGCAATTTCACCTATGACCATCGTCAATCAGGTTTTGAATTTGGTGGCTCAAAGTAACCCTAACGCCGGTATGGTTGGTGCCATGTTGGCAAGTATTCCACAAACGTATAGCTTGATGATTGGTGCTGCCCCAAAAAACGACGGTTTGGAGTTGCGGGTATTTATCTCCCTGATAGAGTTAAAACAACTTTACAGCATGATTGACGCTTTTTTAGGTCAAATGGAAGGTGGATTGTAAAGCTTTGTCAATACAAATGGGAACTAGAGGTTTATAAGTAAGTTTGAAAATCTTGGGTATTGATACCTCGTGTGATGACACCTCGGTCGCAGTAGTTGAAGATGGACGGAAGATTCGATCTAACATCATCTCCTCGCAAGTTGATCTTCATCAAAAATATGGCGGTATTGTCCCTGAGCTGGCTTCGCGAAAACATGTGGAATTGATAAACTACATTATCGACGAAGCATTAGCAACTGCTGACACCTCTTTAGCCGATCTAGATGCAATTGCAGTTACCAATCGACCAGGTTTGATTGGTGCTTTGCTTGTCGGTGTCTCAGCCGCCAAGAGTCTGGCCTACTGCTATGATCTACCGCTATTGGGAATTAATCACGTTGAGGGACATATTTATGCTCCCTACATGGAACACGATCAACTTACCTTTCCCCATATCTGTCTAACGGTCTCTGGGGGACATACCCTATTGGTTGAAGTACCTGCTGGTTGGCAAAATTACCAGGTTTTAGGAAGTACACAAGATGATGCGGCGGGTGAAGCCTACGATAAGGTCGCCAAGTATCTGGGGTTGGGGTTTCCAGGTGGTAAAGTAATCGATGATCTGGCACAACAAGGACAGGATACAGCGGTTCACTTTCCACGTCCAATGTTGAATAGCGGGAATTATCAGTTTAGCTACAGTGGCATTAAGACTTCGGTACGGAACTTTGTGGAAAAAGCAAAACAGAACCAAACCTTGCCGCCGATCGAAGACATTAGCGCCAGTTTTCAAGCAGCGGCTGTCGATGTCCTGGTTACCAAAACCATTCGAGCGGCAGAAGAGAGAGGGGTTGAAACCATTACCTTGACCGGTGGGGTAGCCGCTAACAGCCGTTTGCGAAAAGAGATGACGCAAGTGGCAACAACGATCGGTGCCAAAGTATTCTATCCTACCATTCGGCTCTGTACCGATAATGCCGCCATGATTGCAGGACTGGCCTACCATAAATATCTTCAGGGTCAACGGGATGAACTTGATCTCAATGCTTCGGCCAATTCCGAAATTGGACGATAGTGCTGCTCCGGTGTCTGATTTACTGATAACAGCAGCCCAACTTTTGCAGTTGGGTCAGGTGGTCGCCTTTCCCACCGATACCGTCTACGGTGTTGGCGCTGACCCATTCAACCCAGATGCCATCCAACAATTATTCGATCTCAAGGGACGACCGGATAATAAACCGATTCCGCTCTTGGTATCTGCGGTTGATCAAGTAGAACAGGTTGCTGAAGATATCCCACCCCTATTTTTTGAATTGGCTGAACAGCATTGGCCAGGCGCATTGACGCTGGTTCTTGAAGCCAAAGATCATCTACCAACAGCAGTTACCGCCGGCCGATCGACAGTTGGTGTCAGAATGCCAGCCCACGATCTGGCTTGTCAGTTAATCCATACCTTCGGAGGACCAATCGCCACCACCAGTGCTAATCGTTCTGATTATCCACCAGCAACAACGGTTTCAGGTGTGGTAGATCAGCTTGGTAGCGACATTTTAGTCTTGGACGGGGGCCTAACCAAGATTCAGCTTTCATCGACTGTCTTAGATCTAACTACCGATCCACCACTTTTCCTGCGGAAAGGATCGGTTACCCTGTCGTAGTGAGTACTCACCCCGCTACTTATCCGCATGAATATAAAAACCTATGGACATATTAACTAATAAAGTTGAGATAACAGTTGGAATTATTAGCCCCGGTGATATGGGGCACGTTGTTAGCCGGGTCTTAATCGACCATGGATTGCGGGTTGTTAGCTGCCTCGCAGAGAGAAGTCAGAGGACTCGGAGACTGGCCGCTAAGGCCGGTGTCACCGATTTACCCTCTTACGCCGATCTGGTGGAGCAAGCAGATCTGATCTTGTCCATCCTTGTTCCGGCACAAGCCTTAAAAGCAGCTCAAAAGGTGGCGGGGGCAATTTCCTCTGTAGAGGCAACTACTCAAGCCGACGTGCTATACGTCGATTGCAATGCTGTTGCTCCCAGAACAGCTAAGCAGATCGATCGGATTATCAAGAATGTAGGGGGAAATTTCCTGGACGCCTCGATTATTGGACCACCACCAAGATCTGATGGATCTACCCGTTTTTACGCCTCTGGCCCGAATGTCGGGCAACTCAATATCTTGAATCAATACGGTCTAGAGATTCGACCACTAGGTCAAGAGATTGGACAAGCCTCTGCTATCAAGATGTGTTATGCTGCTCTAACCAAGGGGTTGACGGCACTTTGTGCCGAATTATTGACAGCAGCAGAGACTTTGGGTGTTTCGTCTGATTTGGCTGAAGAGTTTGAACTCAGCCAGACAGCACTCTATCAGCGCATGCAGAAAGGTTTGCCTTCCTTACCGTCTAAGTCGAGACGGTGGATCGGCGAAATGGAGGAGATCGCAGTCACCTTTGCAGATGTGGGTCTCACCCCACATATCTTAGCCGGAGCCGCCGACATTTTCCGGTTTATTAGCCAGACGGAGTTGGCCGACTTATCACCAGAGCAACCCGATGCTTTTCCCAATATGGAGGAGATGATCACCCAATTGGCACGAGATTTACAATCGTGACCCTGCTAACTTTACTTGAGCAGGACCAATTTCTGGGATCTAGAAAACTCGGTGGCGGTAACGGTAAGATCTCCAGGCGATGAAACGTATAGTTGGTAAAAGTAGATGCCACTGGCGACCGATTCACCAGTCTGATTAGTTCCATCCCAATGAATAGCACGCGACTTGCTGAGATAGAAACCAGATGATTGATGCCCTAAATCGATCCGACGAACCTCCCGACCGTGGCTATCATAGATCGTTAACACAACCGTTCCAGCGGTAGCTAATTGAAATGGTATCCAAGTTTCAGGGTTAAACGGATTGGGATAGTTTGGCAGCAGATTTGTCTCCTTCGGAATTAACTGCTGTTTTAACCACTGGATTTGTCCCTGTAAGAACAGACGTAGTTGGACCGCCCCGGGAAGTGCAGATGCTGGGACCTCCTCATTTTCTTGTGAATCTGAAGGGAGAGTATTCATCCGCGCCAAACGGGACAATAACTGCTGGTAAATTTCGAGTTGTTTTGAAAATTCCCAGCGGTCTGAGCCTTGATGTTGAAGAGGGGCTGGCAAGACTGGAGCCAATGAACTGGATTTATCTTTTTCCGTGGATTTGGGAACCACGTGAGTCTGATTCCAGTTTTGGGCGATGGGGACAATATCGTCCGCAGAAACAAAACCGTCGCCATTGGCATCCGCAAATGTTGCTTCTATGGGGGCGGCCGGTTGCGCAGGGTGAGCTAACCATACGGCTGATTGCGCCTGACGGGAAATTGTCTTTTGCTGCCAATAACGTCCGAGTGGAATAATATCCAAAACATCCACAATGCCATCGTCGTTAGTATCGCCAGGCCAAACGCCCACTCCGGTTGAGAAAGACCAGCTTTTTTCATGAACGGTCGGATTCTCATATTTATCTACCACCGTAGCCTCAAAGAAAACTGAAATCCGTGCCAGGTTGCCAAAGATCGTCTTCGGCACAAACCGGATGGTTGCCCCCTCTGAAGTCAGATACCCCTGATAAATGATCTGATGTTGGTCATCTCCCGATTCCTCAGTTAAGTTGGGGTTAGGTTGAGTCTGGGGCTGGCTCTCTAGATCAGAAACGACTTCGAAATCCGCCGTGGTCAGCCCTTGACTGTCGATATTTTCATCGAAAGTAATGATGACTGGTGCATTGATCGGCACGTACTCTTGGCCATCGGCAGGAGTAACCTGAAAAATTTCAGGTGGTGTCGTGTCGACCTCCATCTCGGCCGAAATAAGCCCGGATAAATTGCCGGACGGGTCTCGAAACTGAGCGTACACAGTTTTCATTCCACTACCAGCCGACAGTTCCCATTGTATCGTTTTTTGCACAGGCACCCACTTGAGTTCCTCATCTTTGCTATCGGCTTTGAATTCGGTATTACTCAGACGCACTTCTCCCTGAGCTAACATGTTCGATAGTTTATCTGTGGGTAACATTTCGACCTTGACCGTTGGATTTTTAAGGTCTTTGTCGATCAGTTTTATTGCGGCCGTGGGCTTTGTCACATCGTAAGTAATCGTTCCAACCAAGGCTGGATCAGTGACGTTACCCAAGCGGTCCTCAAACTGGCCATAGATCTTCTTTATACCTTCACCTCCAGATAATTTCCAATCCTTTGTTCGGCTAAAAGGTTCCCAGGTTATAGACACTTCATCTTGCTCGTCGGTACGTTCTTTAGCCTCATCGGTTTTAGGCTGAGCGTCTACGGTATCAGGATCCTGGTTGGGATCGGTGAAATCGTCAGTATTTTGGATCCACATCCGGGTTACTTCCCCGTCTAGATCCTTAATATCGAGAGTCAGTTCCACCTCCAACTTATTGGTATGTGTCTTGCCACCGTCAACCAAAATTTTTCCTTCTGGTGGTCGGTTATCTAGAACAAGAAGTTGTGACTTTGGAATTGAAATGCCAAAGAAATCTTTTTCACTGGTCTCAAAAGTCGCAGTGATAGGAAGGGAAAATGTTTTGGCCGGTGCACCAGCACTGATCGTGACTTTGAGTTGAGCAACAGTCGTAAACTTGGTTACGTCACCAAAAGCCGCCTGCCAGTTGTCGATAGCAACGGCTTGTCCCTTTGAGATTGGTTTTAGTCTGATGGGGGGAGGCCCTTCCACTGGTTCCTCGATCTCTTTTTCTGGTTTAGCCTCTGGTTCTAGGGCAGGGGCTTCAACTTCAGTTGGCACCGGATCGGTTGATGGTAAAGTTGGGATTAAAAGCTCAAAGCTGGCGATTTCAGGTGTCTGTTTGAAGTTAATCTGGCCTTTTGTCAGTTTAAGTTGTACTAAATCCGGCAACTTAACTCCAAGGTCAAAAGTCATAGTCTCGTTTGGTTTAGTAGAGGCAATGAGATCGTTGACTTCCGCATTGGGAGCCGGTGTTCCCTCGATCGCGCCAACCGGAGACGTTGCCTGCAACATCTCTACTATTTCGACTATTACATCCGGGAGGATATGGAAGTCTAACTTCGGGGCTGTAGAGGGGATTAACCCTTTACTCCCTTCCAATTGAAGTGATGACACCTCAATTGGAGCCTTAGCACCGATTACAGCTTCCGGCAAAGCCGTAAAAATCAGATCTGAAAAATAGACAGGGGCTCCAGGCTGACGAGTGGCCGGAGAAAGTTTCAACTCGAACGTTATCGTCAAGACACCAGGTCTGACCAAAGTAGTTTTGACGGTGTAACCACCAACGACTTTCGTTTTTTCAAACTGGAGAAGATCAGCAGGATAGTCCAAGGTTAGCGCTCCGCTCAACAGAACGAAAGGTAGAGGCACATTTGCTGCTGAAACTGGTAGTACCAATTGCATTCCTTTCCCTGCACCACCAACCGTTTTAGGTCGCTGGGTTTTAGTGAAGTGAATCGCAATTGCCGGTCCACTATAAATTTCACCTGATACGGCCTCAAACTGTTTATCTGTATCCGGTGGGGTGTAGGTGACTTCAACTTTGGCTTGGCCTGATCTCTTGACATCTAACTTACCTACTACTGCAGTATCCATATCTCCGATTTGTCCGTCTAATTTCCAGACCAAGCCTGTATTTAGTTGAATTGGGTTTTCAAGTTCATCAAACCCAACAGCCCGAAATCGAATCGATTTACCGACCTCAACGGCCTGTTCTGATTTAGGACGGACTTCTATTTTGATAATCGGCCCCGCCTCAACCGTAATCTGTGCATAGGTTTCGATCCGGGGTGGTTGTTTGTGAGAAGGTAGTTCCTCCAACTCAGGTTGAATCAGTGTGGCTTTGACCTGACCAATTCCGGTTTTCTCGACTTTCAATTGATAGTCTTCCAGAATCTTGCCAATCGGTTGAAGATCCTGCTCGCCGGTTGGCGTTACCAATTGCAGTCGAATTTCGGCCTTTTGCTTGGGACGAGCTTGGCTCTCGGCGGCATCTGCCGTTGATTTAGAGGTTTCAGGCTTTTCTAACGAAACCGGGTTGTCATAGGCATCCTGAGGAATAATGGTGAATTTGATCGTTTCGCCCGCTATTGCTGTCGTATTTTTAGGATCTATTCTCAAGGCGTGGACCGGTCCAGCCGAAACCGCCATTTTCGCTGACTGAGTCTCAATAACGCCATTCAAGAGCACCTTTTCTTTAGAAGAGGCATCACCTGGTGGCATAAAAATCAGTTTAACATGGCCTTGGCCAACGGTGGTGGCCTCAAAGGTGTAGATTCCACTGTCGTAATTTCCCTGACCGATTATCTGTGTCGATGTATTATCATCAGCTTGGCCAACGATTTGCCACTCGGTTGCGGCCTTAGGGACGGGCAGTTGAGTGCCAGCTTCATCATAACCACGAATAGCGAATTTGATCTGATCGCCAGTTGTTAATTCAATTGGATCCTGTTTCTGTCGTGCAGGATCTACAGCTTGAATCTGGATGCTTTGTAGAGGTCCAGTAACAACTGAAATTAACTTAGAGACTCCCTTTAGTTCACCGATAGTGACTGAAACTCGTCCAGAACCAATACGTCTGGGGGTAAATATCGCTAGTGGTTGACTGGTTAGCGAGGAGTCTGTATCAAGAACACCAATATCGTTTGATACTGTCCACTGAGAGACCTGTTCTTTATCTAAAAATACAGGGTTATTGAAAGCATCTTCAGCTGTGACCTCTAGTGTTCGGGTTTCACCAATCGGAACCAATTGCATTTGTTCAGGCGATTCGACGATGGTAACTAGAACTTTATCTATTTGCCCCGACGTGACCGTAATTTTACCTGTTTTCCGTTCTATTTTTTCCCCATTAATCAGTACAAACCATCCGATGTCGCCCTCTCCAACTCGCTGTGCCACAAACCGGTAATGCTCTCCTCCAGATTGGTCAGAGGACTGTCCGGGTGCCACTTCACCAATTCCACCACTTACCTCCCACTGGAAAATCGATTTGGTAGGCACCAATTGGGAGTCGGGAGTAGAAGCCTCTTTGGTAGAAGAGGAGTTTATCGGTGCTTGCACCGGCAAACCGGTTTGAGTGGATGGATTCTGATATTGATCTTGCCCAAAGACCGTGAAGAGTTTGGCTTGACCCGCTCTCAGTGAAATCGGTTTTGGGTTTTCCGGATCTTGGCCTTTGATGACCAATGATTTCAACTTGTCCGGTAGAATCTCAATCGATATTGGTTTGGATTTGTTGGTCGTACCGTCAATTTCGGCTTGAACGGTCACTTGACCTGATCGGTTTCCGGCTTCAAAAGTCGCTTTGTAAATACCGGCCCCCTCTTCGACCACCTCTAGATCTACTGCTACTTCATCGCCATTTGTCTTTGTCTCCAAAGATGGCGATGAAACGCCGACGGATGGTATTAGAGTGTCCCCGGGTTCGGTCGGGAGATCAGGCGTAAATCGAGCGGTAATCCTCAGTGCTTCATTTGGCTGCCGAATCCCATTTTCATCGATCAGAATCGCTCGAACTGTTGATAAAGACCTACCATTCTCACTAACCACCAAACGATTCGGGTTGGCAAAGAGGCGGATTTGCTTAGCGGCGCTTTGATGCTTAACTGTGACCTTCAACTGGCGAGACACACTCCCCCCTCGTCCATCGGTTGCATGAAAGATAACATCAAAGGATTTCTCGCTCTCGTTGGCTTTAACAATCTGGCTCCCTAGATTCCATTCCAACTGGCCGTTAGGATTTAAAACCGCCCCTGGTGGTAAATTCTCAGCGTATAGGGTAATCGGATCCTGGTCTTCATCGGTCACAACCAGTTCCAATTTCAGATTTGTGTTCTCATAGACAGGCGCACGGAGGGTATCACCCGATATTTCACCGATGTCATCTTTGATGACCAGCGTTGGTATCCGATTGGGTTGATAGAGGGTTAGAGAAGCCGCACCGATTAAAGGGGGGCCACCGGTCACTGGTACGACCTTGGCTACAATTTTTACCGCCTCTCTCTCCGGCAGAAATTCAGCCGGTGCCTGGTAAATGGCTAAATGTTTTCCTGTTAGCCGTCCCAAAGGAGTAGCCGCCGACTGAAGGTCAGAGTTCTCAATCTCACTGTCTTCGCCCTTACTATTTTCGATCTTTGTACTGTTTTCACCTTCGTCTGTCCGACCTGCATGATTGGCCGAAGAGCCATCCGCTTGGTACTTAAAAATTTGGCCATACTTTGGCGGTTCAAACTCAATCTCCACTTCGTCAATCGGCCTATTTTTAGCGTCTCTGACAGTTACGATCAGGTTGGTCGTTGATTTCCCATCTGCCGGCACCTCGGGGTTTGGGATGCTGAGATGAACGGTCTTCGGCTCTTCCGGCAACTGAAAAATTTGCGTTTGTGCGGAGACCTCTTCTTTGGAGGTTTTTGCTGTAATAATGACATCCCCAATCCGGTCTTTATCGGTAGTATAAGTCCCAGAATAATTACCTTCTTCATCCAGCCGACCTGTCGGAAATATACGGCCATCGGCGGTCGTTAGGATAACTTTCTCGTCGTTGACCGGATTTCCTTCTGAATCAGTAACATTGACTATAATTTGAGTCTGTTGTATGCCATCGGACACCAGTCTATCGTTGGCGATGGAAATTTTAACCTGTTCGGCCTGGCTTTGATTATCCACCTCGAACTGGATAGATTTAGTGGCGGGTTGGTTAGGGAAACTTTGATCTTCAACTGAAACTATAAACGGATAGGTCTTTTGAGGTATATTAGCGCTTGCAATGTTGTAACCGAACTCAACCGTGTAGGCCTGGGCCAAGAAATTTTTCTCTACCCCTTCTTTCTTTTCTTGTCGAAGCAACGAGGCCGTAAAACCATTAACCCAATCAATTTTTGCTTGGTCGCTCAAAGTGTCCTTGTAGGATTCTAAGTCGGTAAAAGACTTACCATTCACTATTTTACTGTCCTGCGGAGTAGTAATAGAAAACGGGGTCTCTTCTACTGAAGAGACCCCATCTTCGACGGAGGCTTCTCCAGGTAATCGATCATTGGTTACAATCAGGTCTAAGTCCATGGTTTGACCTTCCGAAACGGTTACGGGCTTACCTGTCTCCAACTGATTTCCTTTCTTGTCTAAGAGAATGATATCGGGTAACTCTTTGAAGGTAGCCTCTATTTCCTCGGGGGTAGGTGGATTACCACCTCTATCACTAGGTTTCAGCGAATCGGCAGATTTCCGCTTGGCTTGGTACTGAAACGTGACGCGATCTGGTTCTCGACCTGGGCTAAACGGTAGGAACCAGGGTCTACTTTCGTCGTATTCAGGCTTAAAATTAATTATCCATCGGCGATAAGCGGCGTCAGAAACAAGATCCGTTATATTTGCCTCCGGGGGAATGGGTTCAAAATCTTTGATAAACTCAGCCAGTCGGTCTTCAAACGGGCCGATTCTGATCACCCAGCCGTTACCTTCTCTAGGATCGAAATGCTGAACTGGTTCAATGAACGTAAGTAAGACCTGATTGGAACCGGTGATTTGCACCTGAAAACCAGGGGGGATTTTATCTGCTGCTTTTACGCTCATCGTCGGCAATAGATTGCCAGACAGATCTTGAACAGCTCCCACGGTTTCTAAAGGTGAGTCTGGTACCACACTCGTCCCTTTTGCCTCTTCTTTAGTTAATGCCGGTTGGTACTCAACGGTTGGTTGATATTCTCCCAATAGTAATGGCTCTTCGTTGGGAGTAGCAACCGGGACCAGCGACTCACTCAAGCTTAGGCGTAGTGTTAGACCTTCAGCCCCTAGTTGCACTCCAGATGCGACTTGACCGTCGATGGCCCAATTCTCGGCTGTTAAGACGGCTCCGGTCAACATGTCTACTGGCTGGCTAAAGATTAATTCGATCTCGTCAGTATTCAGAACTTTCGTCTCAAAGGAGGGCGCGACCCTGTCGACATCGGTATTATTACTACCTGGATTAATTTCAGGCAGTGGTTTCATCAACTGGTAAGACACCAGGGGGGTTGCATCTGGTACAATCGGTGTCACCAGGATCACTTGAAACCTATTGGCAGGGGCATTGGACTCAAGTATGCCAGTCCGTATGGGAGTGATGCGATCAACAGGATTTTCATCTACTCGCCAGTTCTCCGCCATCAGTTCAGAATAGACCCCATCGACAACCACGGGTTCATTGAAGTTTAACCGGATTTCCTTACTATTAACGGTTTCAGCCCCGAACGTTGGCGGTTCAAAGTCGATTTGATCAATCGGCAACTGAAAGATGCCTTTCAGCCAGTTGGTCGCGCTGTCAACTACCGCCACCCTTGCCTCGATTACCACACCCGGCTGACCAGGCCTGGTCGGGCGATCGGGTACGGTAAAAGCAGCGCGGTAGCTGCCATCCCCGGGATTTTCGGCTTGTCCTATTTGCCCCGCTGAAGCGGTTAAGATCAGATCCGGTTCTAAAGGAGCAACCGGATTCCCGACCGCATCTAGAACATTAATTTCAAGTGTAGCTTGACTTATGCCATCAGCCGGTAAAGATTCAATCGGGTTGCCGTCCGCATCTTTGAAATCTAAGACAATAGATCTGGGAGTAGGTGGAACTAATGAAAAAACGATCAATCGATTACCCTTGGAGATCAACGGAATTTCATTTCCTCCACTAGCAACGGACGATCCCTCTGTTCCCGACACGGATTCATTTGAAGCCGTGTCTTCAACGTTAGAGATAGCTTTAGCTTTAACTTCAACTTCGATCGGTAAATCCTGACCTAACCGGAAAACCCTGGCAGAGCGGATAGTACCAATAGCAGTGCCATTGCCGTCAGTCCGACCTGGCTGTATGATGACCACCTCCTGCGGATAGTCGGGGACAGAGAGTTCGACAGGTTGATCCGCAATCAGATTTCCCCATTTATCCATCAATTTGACGGTAATTCTGGTCACCTCGTCAGCATTGGCTAAAATCGTCGTGGGTGAGATTGTCACCGACGACATGGTCGGTGAAACATCACCGGCTAAAACCTTGAACTGGTTGTTGATCATTTGAGGCGATGTTTTAGATTGATGGACTTCACTGTCGGCTTGTGCCGTTAAGGTCACCATACCACTTCGGTCGGGGGCACGATAAATAGCCCGGTAAGAACCGTCTCCTGTGGGGGTTGGTGGCTTCACGATTTCACCATCATCCAGATAAAGCGAAATCTCCGCTCCGGTAATCGATTTACCGACCTCGTTCCTGGCCAGGAAAAAGATTTCTCCTTCAGCTTCACCATTGCCTCGAATGCCAACTGGCAATTGGATAAACTCAATCTGAGCAATTTGTGGCGAACTAAATGCTACCAAGGCCGTCGGCGGTTGAAAAGCTGTATCATCTGTTGTCAATTCTGCCTGAACTTTCAGCACATCATCTTTTTGGATTTCGGCATACTTGAGCTTAAGGCGGAAAGTCGCAGTACCGTTTGCACCTGTGGTTTCACTGTCGGGCGTAACGACCGGAATCGCCACCGGCGGTTTTTGTTCCACTACCAAGCGTACCGCCTGACCCGGAATCAGATTCTGATTCTTGTCGCGAATGGTCACTATTGCTGTTACTGACTCAATTCCATCAGCCGGCGGCACGTGTCCTTGATCACCAAGAGTGATCGTTGATTCGGCCGAGGAGGGTTGGTTCGGCAGGACAGGCAAGTCAAAATCTCGAACCACGCTACTACTACTGTGATTAGCCCTAACCGTGATTTTAACTGGGTCTGTCGAAATCGGTGGATCGTATTCTACCTGATATAAGCTTTTTATCTTCGATGTTTTTGCCTCGTCGCTCCAGTTGGGAGCAATCTCCTGAACTGGGATTTCTCGAACCGTCTCTCCGGCTTGCCCCCTATCGGCGTTAACCGCTAGTGTAAGCTGACCTACGGAATTACCTTGCGCATCTGTGACAGCCAAGAATAGATCTATCGGATTCCCGTCCGCAATTGGGAGATTACCTGCCGGGAAAAACGTCGCGCTTGAAGGATTAGTGGGTGACGATGGATCTTGTGGAGCAGAGAGCTTACCTCTGACTTGGTCAGGCGTTTGGAGATTGAGGAGTTCGATTCGTGCCGACTCACCCAGGAGAATATTGATCTGAGTTTCAGTGACGGCATTTCCGCTTTTGACTTGGAGGGTAATTGGCCCTATCTTGGTGCCCGAAACATATTCGGCGGTGTAAGAACCGTTTTTGAGATCGACAAAGTTCTGAATTCGTCCTAAACTAGTTAGCCTGTCAGCGTCTATATCGAGGTCGGCTGGCAAAAAAAACTTTTCCTCAGTACCATTGGCAGTAGAGGTAGCTCCGCTACCCACCTTTAAGACGAATTCAATTTGCGGTGACGATGAGATAGGATTATTGCCTAGGATAATGGGATTGCCATAACGATCCATCATCCTCAGATTAAACGCAATTTTAGATTGGCCATCAGCCGGGAGTTGGGGGCTGGACTCCGGTGAAGTGGGAAAACGGAAGTCGATAGTAGTCGTTTCTCCACTAACCAATAGCAGGTCGAGGGAACCAGCTACGTTGATAGCCCGCCCCTCTAAGCGAACCTTACGCTGTTGAGTAGTTGAAGCCAAGTACGTAAATTGATAACCGTTATCAGCTTGTTGACCATCAACCAGCTGGCCGACGGTGGTCGAGATTTGTAAATCTTCTTGGCCGATCTGCAGGTAGGTGTACCCGCTCGACAGAATTAGCTTCTTATGGGTAACAAAGTTACCTTTATCATCCACCCCTTGAATGATAAATTTTTTGGATGCCTGCCCATTGGCCTCAAGTCTAGATAGTCGTTCTTGGATAACTGCCGGTACGAGATCACGCTCAACATCGTGCTCCGGATCTTTATAAACAGGAAAGCCAGTAATAAAAACCGGAAATTCAACCGAACTGGATTCGGGACCGGGTCTGATCGGAGCCGGGAGCAGTAGAGATGTTGCCTCTAACTGCTCTATCTCCGGCTCTGCTACCTCGTATCGTTCCCCGTCAGCGGAACGATTAACGGGTACCGCCTCTAGAAAGTTACCCGCCCGGTCTTCTGTTACTACCAGTAGAGGGTGCTTGGTTGCCAGCCCTTCACCCTTTAAGATTTTGTTCAGATCCGGAAGGTGTTTGGCCGCTTGAACTCGTTGCCGGAAATCTATAATATTGGGAATCTCTAAATTTTCGACCGTTGATAGGTCAAGGATCACCGTTTGTTTAGGTCGGATAACCAGAACTTTAGCTGGTAGATAGAGACTGAGCTTGACGGCCTGAAGTTGATAGTTAAAAGCTTTAGCAACAATGGAAACCCCTCTAGATACTTTCAGGTCACTAGGCGTGATATAAGTAATCTGGTATGTGCCGTCCCCATTTGAGACAAAGTTGACAAACTCACCAACCGGCCGGTTTAGATTATCACCCACCAGGTCTTCAGTATATTTAGCACTGAATTGGAGTGTTTTCTCCAGACTGGTGGTATCTATATCCTCACCTGCAGGACGCAAGTCTATCACCGGATTACCCAGTTTATCGATCACCCTGACTTTAATTGTGGTACTGGTAGGTTGTTCTTTAGTCGAAGTCGTCAGTTTCTCAGGATCCGCGACCAGAAACTCAATTTTGGCTGGGATACCTGCGGTCACAGTGACGGGTTGGGTTACACTTAACTTAGGTCCGTAAGTAACACGAACTTTAAAATCCCCCTTCTCTTTACCCGTAGTCAACCCTCCACTGGTTGTGATTCCGCCGTATCGAGAATTGCCGATAATTTCCCAGACCGGATCTTGAAGCTCAATTCGATCGCCGTTTTTCTCGAAACCGATAGCTTTTAATTCTCTGGAGGTGTCAATCGGGACTGCTAACGGTGTACTTTCCGCTAACACCGGCGTATCCAATAAAGTCTGTATCGGTGCGTCTGGATTAAGGATAGCGATTCGTTCTACTTGATTATAGGTGTATGTTTGCAGACTGGCTATATCTGATTCTTGACCATCAATGTTGACCACCACCACACTTCGATCTGCTCCAGGCATCCCGATTGGCGTAATGACCTGCATTTCAGTCCCGGAAATCAATTCGACCTGTGTAGCAGGCGTCAAGAGAGTTTTGACATCTCCGGTCTGAATCTTCACTGTCAGACCTGGGCGAAAGTTTATCCCGTGAAGGCGGATAGGCGTTCCTCCACCCCCACTAGGATCATTCAGGTTCGGGTTGTTGGGATCAATGCGCGAGATGTCCGTAATCTTGGGTTTTGGAAAGGGAATTTTGAAATCGACACGGATCTCCCTCCGGGCTAGATGTGACTCTTTGACTGAGACTGAGGCCTTAATGTCCCCATCGACATCTTCGCCACCATCCACGCTATACTTGAGAACCGGGATCAAGACACTGTCCTCTGCTACTGTGTCAGGCGTAGGTGGTATAGTTGGATCTCGATAGTTAACAGCGACCTCGATCGTATCGCCAATCTCAATGGGAGCATAACCCGTCTCTGGGTTTGGGTCGATGGAAGCGATATAGGTGTAGGCGCTACCGCTGGTAATGGATCTGACCGGACTAACAATTGGTGAGTACCCCGTCTTTTGGATCTGGATGGTATGGTTTCTCTCCACGTAAGCGGTTTCAACTATTTCACCACCAATATCCGTAATATGCCGACCAATGCCCAAGACAGTAAAAGACTCGGTTTTTCCCGTCACCGTCAACGAAACCGGTAGGACTCTGACTTCCAACGTGTCCTGTCCATCGGTAGTCCAGTTAATAGTTATCTGGTCTTCCAACTTCAAAATGGAGGTTGGTTGGAAGCTAATCGTTACCGATTCGGTTTCCTCAATATCGACAATGAAAGGGGGAACCGGCTGAGAAGAGAACTTTCGACTCGGAAAGTCAATTGAATGGATCTTTAATTTGGCTGCCCCCTTATTCTTAATTTGGATAGGCACAATCGGTGGTCTATCAGCACCAAGCGGAATGGTATTAAACTCGATCTTCTCTAACTCCAAATCTGGATTGGTCGGGGAGACAATGGAAATCCGTGCCTGTTTCCCTACTATCTTTACTCTTGAGGGAAAGATAGCTTTCAATTGGTCCGAATTGGTAACCGTTAGATCCACCCAACCCTCTACTACACCAGTTGGCACAGCAACTCGAATCTCACTGGCCGAAATCCACTCTATGCTATCACTGTTGGCTGTGACCTGGCCAAACTCGACGGTGGCCTCAGTGTCAAAGTGATGCCCTTGAATGGTAACCTGTTCTTGAGCTAACACCTCTCTCGGCGTGATGCTGGTGAGGACGGGCGATCTTACGTTCAGCGGCAGGTTGACCGATAGTACCTGTAACCCATTACCAGCATCAGCCACCAGAATTTGTGAGGAAGAGATAGGCTGAGTGAGGGCTAGTACCGAGCCTGCAGTATCGTAATTGTCGATAATTTGAGGATGCCCCAGGTCGCTGATATTCACCATCTGTATTCCATGATTGGCATCGGCTATAAAAACGATCTCCCCATCGATAACCAAGTCTTGTACCGAACTCGAAGTCTTAAGGCGAGTAATTTCCATCGGTTGCTCTGGATCAGCCAAATCAATAATTCTCATTCCGCTGTAACCGTCAGCTATAAATCCCAGTTGGCCCTCTACAATGACTCGCCGACTGAAGCCGCTGGCAACGGTTGGTAATACTGTCACTGTCGTCGGCTGGTACGGATCAGTAACGTCTAAGATCCGGATTCCATCTTTCCCACATGCCAAGCAGAGCATAGGCCGGTTGTCAATTCTGAATAAAAAGAGATCTTCAACATTTTGAATTGGAATGGATTTGATAAGTTGTGGGCTAGATGAGTTGCTTAGATCGTAGACCTCAATGCCATCCCCTGCAATGTAAGTGAACGACTGAATACCGGTCGGAGTGGTAGATGGGACGTAGGCCAGGCCACGAGGTCTGCTCGAGAAAGATATTTGGCTCAAAACCTTACTATTTTGTGCTGGGTCAACGATGGTCAAGCCGTCATCAAAAATGTATAGTAGCCCAGTTTCTGGGACGAATTGCAAGCGAGATACAGGGGTATTGTTGTCGAGATAGGTGATTTTATCTTTACTCTCTTTTAGATCACCGGCTTTTATTATTGAAGAGTCAATGTTGAATAGTGCAACACCGTTGAGGCCATTAGCTGTGGCGATTATCTGCTGTCCTGCTAAAGAGAATATGGTTACGTCTTCTACCGTGCCTAAAGTTCGCCCATTACCAACGACTTTCCACGATATTGGTAACTTTAAATCACGCTCCAAAATGGTTAGTTGAGTTAAACCATCAACAGTGTAGAGGCTTAATTGTTTGCTGGTAGAGGAGACTGTAAAAGCGAAAGTCGGTCCAGGAATAAAGTCGACCCAAGCCTGATTGAGAGCCGTCCCTGTATTGGTTGCGTCCTCGAAAATATAGAGCCCAAGATACTGATTAGAGATATAAAGCTTATTGTCTTTGTCACCCAGTTCGAGATCCCAGGCGTCAGGAATTCCGATCCGGTCGACTTCTGTAATTTGAGTTGGATCGGTTACATCTAAGACCTGAACTCCGTTTGCTCCTAAGGTGATGAAAGCCAGGGTTTGGTTCTCAAACTTTCTGACCACAATTCGTCGCGCGGATCCATCCAACACGGTGTCGGGTGTTAACGTGTCATTCAGATCTACTTGTAGCCGTTCAGGATTGGTTTTCAGAGACAGATCATAAATGTAGAGGCCACTGTTATTAACAGCACCGTTAGACTGGGTCACGATATACGCTTTTTTACGGTGAACATGAAGGCCCGTTACGGCTAAGGAAGATAGTGAACTGGACTGCAAGATTGGTTCGACCGGATCTTTAACATCAATGATGTGCCAACCGCCTTGTAAATCAGCCACATAGGCCTGACCCTCCTCAAAGAAAATATCTTCCAGCACCCCAAATTGTGCCAAACTGGAGAGCGAAATAGGTTTGTCTGGTTGGCTCAGATCGACAACCCTAAAGCCAGCAGGTCCGAGTGTCAGGTAAGCATAAGTTTTAGGGCCGCTCTTTTGTGTAACAATCTTGCGGATAGTATCGGGTAAAGAGAGCGCTCCTTTCCAAATAGGTTGTACCGGATCATCTATATCCAATACTGAAAGTTGTGCACCGGCACCGAGGTACACAAAATTACCTTCAGTAGCAACAGCCTGAGCTAAGCCAGACGTACCCGTTACGAGTTCGAGGCTTTGCGACCAGGTGGAGACGAACTCTGGCGTTACAATCAGCCAGAATACCGTCAAAATTAAAAAACAACTCTGACCGGTTACTTTCAGCCAATATGTCAACAAAAACCCTAATTGTTTTGTGTGATTCATCGGTAGGCATTGATCCCAGTTATAGCATTTGAGAAGCCATTCAGTTAAAGGAAATATATCACTCCGCTTATGTAGTGTCAACGCCAAAAACCGCACAGCAACTAACTTCAACCTTCAACTTCACGCTACGAATCATCAAAATTCCCTCTAACACAAGAAACGCAATCCTGGTTAACAAGTTACTAGGATTGGTGAAAAGCTATGGGTGTCCGCACTAAGGTTATTTCCCTTACTCGCAGCTAGGTAGGGTATGTCGGAAAAGCTGGCTAGGGCAAGCCATGTTACCCCTGTTTCTGGTGCGACTGTCGGCGTCTTGATGATCTTTGTGGCCAAGGAAAAACACACTCATTGACTAAATCTAGGAGTGTAAAAGTTGCTACGCTAACAAGTTACCCACTCGCGAGGGCTACTATTAACTAAGTTGCACTTGGCCCTGTTAACACTCGATCGTTCTCACAGTGGGGTTCTCTGTTTGTGATACAGCGAATATGGATTTAGTTAGGAGGGAAATACGGGCAATAAAAAAGGTCGTGACAAGATGTTACGACCTTCCAGATTTGTGGGTGTTTGATTCTGAGATTTTTTAATTAACCGATTAATTTACCGCTTTAATGCTAAGCCCAAGTTATAGCCACTTTATGTTCTCCCCAGCGAAAGAGCTACATTACTCGAAACCTAAACCGAATCCTTGCAACCTATTATGCTCACTCTTGTGCAAGCATACCGTCGCTTTGATTATGCTGTTTTGTCCGCTAATCTCTGGAGTAAACACTCGGCCCAAGCAAGACGTACGATGGTATCCAAGAGGTATTGCTCATAACCACGAACCATGAGCCATAGTCCATAGTCCATAGTCCATAGTCCATAGTCCATAGTCCATAGTCCATAGTAAAGAATAGAATATTCGTTCCGGGCCTACATAGCTACGATCTGTCGCATACGCCGCGCCAGATCAATCTGAGCATCTCGATCTCCACCCACTTCGTGGATCACCGGCTGATCGTAGCCAGCCTGGCGAAGTTCAACCACTACGGTTGACCAGTCGGTATCGCCATCCAGCAGATTGACAAAGCGATGCTCACGCCGGTTAAAGTCCTTAAAATGAACGCGCTTAATCCGAGACCCCAGTTCACGAATCCACTGTTCAGGATAGCCGTAGGCCATCATATTAGCGGTGTCTAGATAGGCACCGACCCACTCGGAGTCAATTTCGTCGATAATCTCCCGCATCTCCTTCGGGCTCAGTAGAAACTTATTCCACACATTTTCCAGGCTGATTGCCACCTGTTCTCGCTTAGCTAAATCAACTAGACCTTTAATGTCAGTGACTAGGTTGCCCCAAACCGCTTGATAAGTACCGTCGACAGTCAGTTGTCCCGGGTGAACCAGAATAGCACTGACGTCCATGATCCCGGCAATTTCGAGACCGTGTGCCAGTGCCTGTTTCCCTTCATTCCGCTCTTTGTTATCCAAGGTCAGTAAGTTACCCTTTAAGCCAGCGATGCTGCTAATCTCGATGTTGGCGGCTGAAAATTTAGCAGAGATGGATTTCAGTTCTGATTCACTGAGATCTGGGTGTAGATCCGTTCCTTCTCTGACGGTCAACTCGACTGCTTCGTAACCGGCAACTTGGCAGAGATCAATAGTTTCATCCACCGACATATTTCCCAAAATAATCTGTGTCACACCAATTTTCATTCGAATCCCTCCATATAGGATTTAATCACCTGCTTTGTGGACATCATACCCGACATCACGGCTACACCGTGCGCACCTGCCTGAAGGCAGGTTGTAATATGGTTTGTTTTTACCCCTCCCAAGGCAAAAACAGGAATCTCCAGTTTTTGACAAACCTGAGCCAAACTCTCCACGCCGATCACATGCCCAGGCTTGCTTGGGGTGGGAAAGATCGGACTAAACGTCACGAAATCAGCCCCCATCCTCTCTTGTTGTTGTGCTTCGGCCAAAGAATGGGCTGAACTACCGACCAGTAACTCGTTGGCTTTGGCCTTTCCAATAAGATCTACCAACTTGGTTGGTAGATGAACGCCATCAACGCCAGTTTGGCGTGCCAGTTCCAGATGAGAATTGACGAAAACCTTTGTCTGATAGTCGTTTGCTAACCGAAGAACCGATTCAGTCAGTTGCCGAAATTCCGATTCGGGCAGATCTTTCTCCCTGAGTTGAACGGCGGAAACCCCCAAATCGAGAAGCCGTTGAACCTGGTCCAATAGTGGTGTAGGGTGGCATCTTCGTCGGTCCGTTATAACGTAAAGTCGGAAGTCAATCAGTTGATACCTTCCCAGTATTTCCACATATCCTTGGGGAAATCGTACCGGATTTGATCCAGATCCTTTCGACGTGGACGGGCAATACAGGCAATCCGAACGTTCCGGCTAATATTGTGTCCTGCTGTGTGGGTTAAGAGACTATGCCACAGGCATACGTCTCCCGGCTTCCCCGTAAATTCGTAACTCTCACCAAGGTCGAAAGGCGCGATGCCACCCGGTAAGCAATCTACATCGTGGTAACGGAAGAATTCTCCCCATACTTTATGACTACCAGGCCAAACAGTAAACCCGCCACCTTCTGCATTAATCTGACTCAAATAGACCGCTACACCAAGAGTAAATTGACTGACTGTGCCTTTCGGAACACCATTGGAGAGGGTGTGATATCCGTCTAAATGCCCGTGCTTCGGCGGATTCCATTCCTGTTCATCTCTGGGGAAATTGACGTGCGGTCCAGCCCCGCCATCTGTATGCAGAAGTCCCTTGCCAACCAGTTCTTCTGCCATCGCAAACACCGGATCGGCATAAACCAATCTCTTGATTTCGGCTTCACTTCCGCATCTAAGGACGTGATAGCCTTTGTTAATCCACGTGTCCGGTCTCTTTCGATCAATCTCCTCGCTTACTTGCCCCATATGGCTCCACAGAACATCTTGGGCTTCTGAAACCACCTGTGGATTTAAAGCATCCCGAACGACTAAAAATCCATTTTCTTTGAAAAACGCTTTGTCTTCGGCTGTTAAATAAGCCATCTTCCGGTTATAGACCTCCATTGAAAAGTTGGATCTAGCTCTATTCTCCATTGTAGCCACTTTATTTCGTTTCGTCAATCTTTATCTTTGCCTGGGATAATAGAAAGGTTATACTTTCGTTGGGCTTCGTCAAGAGATTTTCCGTAATCCTATATGCCTCACTTTATCTTTGACACTCAAAAACCCAAATGCTATACTCAAGCCTTATCAAATTCCACTGTGGGGGTAACAGTTGTCCAAGCCCACTCTCGAAAGACCAGGGCATATCTCCCTTTCCCCGGTTCCGGAAACAACACTTAACCTTTATACCCAAAAAGAACCGTTGTCGGCTACCGTTGTCGATAAGTACCGGATTTCTGACCTCTCCAGTCCCAATTACTGCTGGCATGTTGTACTCGATATCTCCGCCAGTCAAATGGCGAGAAAATACCGTATCGGACAAAGTGTGGGCGTTATCCCAACTGGCCGATTCCACAATGCTGAGTTCAATCTAGCACACAATCAGATTCGCAAAGGCACATTGGCCAGAAAGATCCGCTTGTACTCGATTGCTTCGACTTGCTGGGGAGACGATTGGGAAGGAAACACAATTTCTCTTTGTATCAAACGGGAAATTAGTGAAGATATCGAAAGCGGTGAATTGGTGATGGGGGCTGCCTCGAACTATATTTGCGACGTTGCTATCGGGGATCAAGTGATGATCACCGGGCCAGTGGGTAAGAGTTTTCTGCTACCGGATAATCCCCTGGATTACAATTACGTATTTGCTGCTACCGGCACAGGTATCGCCCCCTACCGAGGAATGCTGATTGAGTTATTCAACCAGGGATTTGAAAAGGAGGCTTGGCTATTCTTTGGCGTTCCGTACTCTACTGATATTCTGTACGACGATGAATTTCGCTATTTTGCCGACCGTCATTCCAACTTCCACTACGTGACAGCCATTAGTCGAGAACAAAAAAATGATCAAGGGAAACGGATGTACGTCCAAGACCGGTTGGCTCAATATGCAGACCAACTCGTTTCTCTGCTGAATCAACCTACAACTCTAATGTATCTCTGTGGCCTAAAAGGCATGGAGTACGGAATCTATCCTTGGTTATACAGTATTGGATCTAATCTCGTCAACCTACCAGACGGGCTATCTATCCAGGACATTCAAGACCTGCCTCGATCATCTAAAGAGTGGCCCCGTATCGAGCGTGCCCGGGACAAAGACCGGTTATTCAAAGAAACCTACTAAGCTCGATCGTTCTTCCTACCTTCTTCAACGTTATGATCTTTGGCAAGAATTACAATAATCCAGTCAAGATAAGGATTTCCGCGTCTAACCCGCCTCTAGCTTCTTGGTTTTCACCTATTTTACCAAATGATAAAATAGGTGAAAATGTCCATCCAGACTGAATCATTTAGCTGAAAATATGTTTGACCAAGGCACTGATTTTTGGCCTATTAAAGACTAACCGGAATGCGATTTATCGGTGGGGCAGAATTGGCTAAATCCAGGATTTTATTTTCCCAGGCCAGGCGTTTGGTGGCTGGCTGAAGTTATTTCAACTATGACCCGATGACTATTTTTGAAATAGAAGTTCACCACCAATAATTTTAATTGCTCCAAAATGCGGCCGATGAATACCATTGGAACAGAATAAAATCTGAAGTTGAACCTCAGTTCAAGGACGCCTCGTTAGATTTTCATCGCCAAAGAGAACCGATGGGATAGAAGCAAAAATCGTCGGCCAAAGAGGATTGACAAGAGACATTTCCATTCTGAGACGAGATTGACGAAACCGAAATAACTTCTTCTAACAGGGATCCAAAGAGAACTGGTAGAGAGGAAGTGTCTTTTATCTTCTACCTCAAAGCCTTTTGTTAGTATCAGTACTTCGAGTCGAGCTAAATTCAGAGGCCATGGCCACAAAAACAATAAGACCAAAAAGATGAGGATGGTGGCAAATTGCGGCCTTACAGGCGTCCATGGAAGGTTGGGCCTACTTTTGGCATGGCGGCCAAACTGGCGACGACTGGTTGTTGGTTGGGAAAGAGAAATTCAGATCTACCAAGTTTTCTTTCACCTTGCTTGCATCCTGATTATATTGAGGCCGTTTTGAAATGGCTTCTAAGTCAAACCAACAGGGACTTACTAAGACCATACCCGATTTTCGTTGCGTTTTAAAGCGCAATTTGATATGTTGTTAAGTATAGGCTTTATCGCACCAAAAATTATTTTCAAATGAAGTGCAGGTCAAATTCAAAAAGATAGAAGTAAAAAATCTTGTATTAACCGGATTATCTTATTATTTTTACCAAAGCTTATATGGATACTATTTCTGGTCGTCATTTTCATTAGCCTATCTCAAGATCTGGAAAGGAACGGACATCACAGACTTGTAGTGCCGTCCGGCAGGCATAAATACTACCACCACGGACCATTCTAGATATCGAGGACGGTTCCATTGGGCTGGATACCGGAGAGGACCGGTTTGGTTTTTCTGGTTGCCCTTTTAACCACTGTTTTCCATAGATGAAATGGTGTTTGCCAGACCGGCCCCCAAAAATGTATTCTTTAAAGTAGAATATCGTCACAGGGATCTTCATTACAGATTTAGGCACAAGGTCTGAGGCTTGGTTAGCGTGAGTGCGACATCGGCCGATGTGAATCGCTATTGAATCTGTTTTCTTACAGAAGAGAGGACGAAATCCCAAAAGTTATTTGCTAGATTGAGACCGGGTTCCCGGCTGGGGGCCTAATAAGTTAGTTAGAAGGAGTCGTATCATGGCGGGAAAATTGAAAATTGCAGCAGTTGGGTGTGGCGGCATCGGATTTCGCCACCAACAAGGACACTTGGCATGCCCGGAATCAGAATTAGTTGCGGTTTGTGACATGGACGTTGAAAAGGCCGAGAAAAGGGCCAAAGAACTCAATATTGAGCGGTGGTACCCGTCAATTGCTGATATGCTAGCCAACGAGGAGTGTGATGCAGTTGATGTGGTGACCGCTGACCACCTGCACTTCGAGCCTGTGATGGAGTGCTTGGAAGCGGGCAAGCATGTGCTGTGCGAAAAACCACTCTCTTTGTCACTGAATGAAGCCCAACAGATGGTGGCCAAAGCCGAAGAGAAAGGCGTCTATTTATCAATTGACTACAATCGCCGTTTTGCCCCAGGTTACGTCAAAGCCAGAGAATGGTTTGATGCCGGTGAATGTGGCCGGTTAGCTTATATCGACATGAAACTATCTCAAGGCGGACCAACACACTCTTGGAAAGGCGAATACTATCTGCTCTACGAACTACAGACCCACGCCGTTGACCTGCTCCGTTGGTTTGGTGGGGAGATCATGGCGGTCTGTGCCCAGATGGCTCGTCCTCGCCTTGACGCTGTGCCGGAAGGCGAAACGGCCTGTTATACCAGTATGGCAATTTCAGTGCGTTTTGCTGATGAATCAGCCGATTCTCACGAGTCGGTGGCGACATTGATGGCCAGTTGGGACAGCGACTTTATTCACCCTATCGAAAGGCTAGAAATTTGTGGCGACAAAGGCGAAATTGTGGTGGACAATGTATTGAGCAAAGCCACTCTTTTAAGGCGTGACGACCAAGTAGTTGAAGAATACCGGCCTTCGATCTTCCGCATGGAACAATTGGCCTTCGACGGTACCTTTGCTTTGCGGATGGATGCTTGGGCTAAAGATCTCGTTGCTGGTCGTGAACCAATGCCAAGTGGACGAGATGGCCTACAAGCGATGCGGGTGATCGACGCCATCGTCAGGTCTTGGGAAGAAAAACGAGAAGTCGCAGTTCCAATCGACTAATAAATTCGGCCTAATACCACTATGAAAAGACTCAATATCCTCTGGATTTCTTTAGAAGATACCAGCCCTCGATTTGGATGCTATGGGGATTCTGTCGCCCGAACCCCGAATCTAGACCAACTGGCCGGTCAAGGATGTCGGTTTCCAAACGCATTTTCAGTGGCAGGCGTCTGCGCACCTAGTCGGTCAGCCATTATTACAGGGATGTATCCGACGGCCATCGGTACCCACCATATGCGGACAACCCATACTAACCGCCATACGCCCGAACTGCCAACGCCCTATGCCGCTGTACCGCCCCCTCACGTCAAGACATTTACCGAATACCTTAGAGCGGCCGGATATTTCTGTACCAACAACCAGAAAACCGACTACCAGTTCCCTGCCCCCATTACGGCTTGGGATGAATGTCATGGCCGCGCACACTGGCGTAATCGTAAAGCGCCAGACCAACCGTTCTTCGCGGTTTTTAATCCGACCGGCACTCACGAAAGTGGTATGTGGGAACGGGAGGACAACCTACCGCTTAAAACCAATCCAGATTCGGTTGAACTTCCCCCTTATCTGCCGAATACGCCGAAATCCCGTCGAGCCTTAGCTCGCCACTACGATAATCTGGAGCGAAGCGACCAGCGAGTAGGCGAGTTACTAAGGCAGCTAGAAGAAGACGGATTGAGTGACAATACGATGGTAATGATCTGGAGCGACCACGGTGAAGGACTCCCTCGTGCTAAACGATGGCCTTATGACGCGGGGATTCGGATCCCCCTCATCGTCCGCTGGCCTGGTGAATTATCAGCGGAGAGTGTATCAGATCAGTTGGTCAGTTTAATAGACTTGGGACCGACACTGTTGTCTCTGGCAGGAGTGGAGATTCCGCCTCACATGCAAGGACAACCCTTTTTAGGGCCAGATAAAGTCAAGCGACAATATGTTTTTGCTACCAGAGATCGGTATGACGAAGCCTACGATAGGGTGCGTGCCGTTCGGGACAAGCAATTCAAGTATATTCGAAACCATTACCCTGACAAGGAGCGTCTGTTGTGGATCCCTTACCGAAATCGACATCCTGTGATGCAGGAATTGTGGCGGCTTCAAGCTGAGGATGCGCTAGAGGGGGACCAACAGGTTCTGTTCGAGAAACGATCACAGGAAGAGCTCTACGATACAACTGCCGACCCATACGAACTGAACAATTTGGCCCAAGATCCAGCTTTTGCCGGACAGCTAAATCAGATGCGTCAAACACTCGACGATTGGCAGACCGAATACGATCAGATGGGTCAAATTCCAGAAGAAGTGATGGTCAAGCAGTGGTATCCAGATGGTCAGCAACCGCAGACGGCAACACCTGTTATAATTCCGATTGATCCGAGTCGTGACGCTGAGCTAGGCCAACATGTAGCCAACGATGGCGGTTCATACAAGGCTCCCATATTCGTTCAGTTACATTGCGCGACCCAGGGGGCATCAATTGCTTATCAAGTAGAGGCTTGCCAGGTAGATAAGAGCAGCAAGTTGGATGAAGTAGAGGAACATTGGGACCTCTACACTGGCCCCATTCGTATGACATCTGGGACAACGACCATTCGCACTAAAGCAATCCGCATCGGTTATCAAGAGAGCGATGAGCAGATGGCGCTCTTTGCGATTTCGTGATTTTAGAAGAGGTTAGTGGATACGCCGTATCTTCTGAATATGGCTCGATCTTCAAAGCTATCCTATTAGGGGCATTACAGGGCCTGACGGAGTTTTTGCCGGTTAGCAGTTCAGGCCACCTGGTGCTACTTCATCACCTATTGGACTATGGCCAATCCGCTGTCTTTTTTGATGTCATGCTACATGCGGGCACACTCGGTGCAATATTGGTCGTATACCGCAAGTCGATTTACTCGCTGGCCAAACTGTCGATCTTAGACACGATAAAACTACAACTATCAGATGCTCAACGAACGGTAGGCCTGCTGGTGTTGGCCACGATACCCACCGCCATCATCGGACTACTGTTCAATCGACGGTTGGAGCAATTTTTTGCCAATCCAAAAGCTATAGCCATTATGCTAGTGATTACAGCGGCCTTGCTACAACTACCGAGATTTAGGAAATTCAGCCAACCGCCGACTAGCCAGGACCAAAACAGCCATCAGTTAATAGGTAGGCGGCTACAGATTTGGCAGGCGTTGCTGATTGGTTTGGTTCAAGGTTTTGCTGTTATACCGGGTATCTCACGGTCAGGGGCAACGATTTCGGTAGCCTTGCTGCTCGGCATACAACCTACCGTAGCAGCCGAATTTTCCTTTCTACTTTCGATTCCAGCCATCTTGGGGGCCGTCGTCTTAAAGTTAGGCGATATTGCCACCGTCAACCACCTAACAGCCGTTGGCGTTGGGATGATAACAGCCTTTATTGTCGGCGTCGTCGCACTTCGACTGCTACTGACCTTAATCAATCGGGGTCGATTCTCTATCTTCTCTTACTACTGCCTGTTAATCGCTGCACTGGCCTTTCTTTTATAGGTACTTCTTAGGTCAAGTTGATCAGGCTGTGACATTCGTCTGTTAATATTACTACTGCCCCTAACCTCGAATAGATGGAGGTGAACCATGATATTGCTCTATTTGTACCTGCTGTTTGCTAACGTCGAAACTCAAGACACCTCTGGGCTGCTGGTTAACACCTCAATTCAGCAGATTAATGAGATTAGGTCGTCGATGCAATCGAGGCAATTTCAGCAGGTAATTCAGCGGATTGACGACCTTGATAATCCGCAAGATCTGCACCACTACCTACAAGCGTTAGCCTATTTTTACGATCAACAATACCGGAAATCGGTCGAAGCTTGTGACCGGCTGATAGCGCAAGGTTCAGATTCTCCGTGGCAACATAAGGCGATTTTTCTGCAAGCCAAAGCTTACGCACAACTTAAAGATTTCAAACAGGCGGAGCAGATCTATCGGTCACAAGTTGATCGTTTACTATCGGCTAAGCGCAAAAACAATACTGCACAAGTCTACATCGATTTTGCCCAAAAAGTTGTTACCCCACTGGATTTGATCGAACAATCTGAGCCGATGCCAGAGGATTACCGACAGGCTTATTCATTTTATCAGCAAGCATTAGAGTTGGAAATTGAAACCGATCTCAAGGCTGAGGTCATGTTTCAAATGGGTAAGATGATGCAACTGGCAACCGATTACGCTACTGCTGAGCGAGACTACCAACGGTTTTTGCAGGCGTTTCCACTGGTGTCGGGTCAAGATGAAAACAGAGATCGTATTTTTGAATCGATCGTCAATTTGGCCATCTGTCAAATTCATCTGGGAAATCGTCTCGCTGCTCGACAAAACCTAAAAGACCTGATCTCACCATCTCCAAAGCAGTTGCCTGAAGGGAGAGCTGATTTACTTCAACGAGCTAAGTTTCTATTAGTACGCACATACCTTTTGTCTAATAGGTTAGGGAAACGGTCAACCCCGTCTAACATTCCAGAACAAAACCTGGCGTCGGCTATTGACGCGGCCAACCAATTTATTCAAGACTATCCCAAGCAATTACGGTCTGGGCAACTGGCATTTGAAATTGGTCGGGCCTACCAATCTGCTCGACAGACGGCAAATGCAATTGCAGCCTATCGCCGGTTCCTGGAAGATTTTAGCCGACGCTTCAAAGAAGAACGGTCGTCTGAAAACCCGGCGTTAGGACTGCTACCACTGACCGGTCAGCCGATACGGATCGACGATCTAGCCATGAAGGCGACATTTCAGTTGGGTCAACTCTACTTTGATCAGCAGAATTACGCATCTGCCATTGATAGCTGGAATCGTTATTTGGTCGATTTCCCCAACGGTCCACAGTGGACAGAGATACAACGACGGATCATTGACGCCGAATTTCAAACCGGTATCCATCTGATTATTTCTGCTAAAATGAGCCACGCGACTTTACAGAATCCGCTTCAGGGTTACGAGCGTGGGTTACAGGTACTCGATCAGTTTCAAACTCGATTTCCGCTCGACAAACGGATCTCTAAAATCTTAACGCTGAAAGGACAAATCTACTCCAACCATAAAAAGTTCCTGATGGCGATTGCTATTTGGGAGAAATTGGTTAGTAAATATCCACGAACTGAAGCCGCGTCCTACGCCCTATTTCAGATTGGTCAGATTTACCAGAATGAACTGGGGCATCTACAAAAAGCCATCGATACTTATCGTCAGTTGACTTGGGGCGCATGGCAACCACGAGCGCAAGATCAGTTGCGTCAGATGATTGAGAAGCAGTTGATCTTGACAACGGAACGGGTGTTTCGATCAAGCGAAACGGTGGAGGTTCGACTTCAAACCCGAAATATCGAGCAGGTTCAAGTTGACATTTATAACCTGAATCCAGAAGCCTATTGGCGGAAAATGGGGACGTTAAAGGGGGTTGAAGATTTAGACCTAGCCCTGATTCAGCCCAACCAATCTTTGTCGCATCAGATTGACGACTACCAGAAATTTGCTTTGATTAACCAACGCATCCAAATTCCGTTCGATCAACCCGGGGCCTGTGCAGTTCACGTCTCAGATGGAGAGTTGGAATCGACGACGTTGGTCATTCGCTCCGACCTGGAATTGATCGCCAAAACGTCAAGATTCGAGACACTGGTTTTTGTCCAAGATCAGCGTCAACAACAACCTGTACCCAATGCCCAAGTCCTAGTCAGACAAATCCATCAGACCGGCCAAAATACAACCCGTGTTTCGCAATCGACTGACTTGATGGAGTCCGCCAATCAAAACCAAATCGGTCTGCCTGACAGGCCGGTACAACGGGGTACAACGGGAACCGATGGTGTATACCGCCTCGATAATAGCCGTAACTCAAAACAGCAATCATCAACTGACAACGCCTTGATTGCCAACGAAGTTAGCGTTTTAGTCATCAAAGATGGGCATATCGCCTCTAATGAAACGCAGATCGGTAATCTGAGTTGGCCCAAAGGGTTAAAGCCGAAAGGCTATATCTATACCGATCGCCCGGCCTATCAACCGGGCCAAACCGTCTTCATTCGTGGAATTATTCGTGATGTCAATCTCAAGTATGTCGTTCGTCCACAGGCCAAATACCAGGTAACGATCATAGAGGCTCAAGGTCGGGAGATCTATACTGAGACGGTTGAACTCTCCCCATTTGGCACATTTTCGCTTTCAATGCCATTGGACGAAAGCGCAACTGTTGGTGAATACCGTATCTTAGTGATAGCTGAAATGAATACTGAGAGTGAATCGGCCAACGAGTCTAAATCTGGTGGATCCTCGGATTATGGGTTACCGTTCAACGGCCAATTTCTGGTCAAGCACTTTCAATTACCACCCATTCAAATCGCCTTTGATTTCGATCGCCAAGTCTATTTTAGGGGTGAAACGATTAAGGCAACGATTAAGGTCAACTATACATATGGACAACCGCTGTCCAAAGCCAAAATCCGCTACTCTTTACCGAATGGTCAGACGGTGACGCAAACCGCCGATAGCGCAGGACAACTCCAAATCACCTTCGATACCCGACTGCTAACGGAAGAGTTGCTACACCAACCAAACTCCTCGCCTCTACAAACTTTACAATTCACCGCTTCTGTTGAGGGTGAAAATGTCGGAACTACGGCCACAGTGTCACTGGCCCCGGTCGGTTTTTGGATTCACTTGCGTCCACGGGCCAAAGTGGTTTTAGCGGGGGAAACAGTCGAAATCGAAGCCTCTACCACCCAACCTGATGGTCAGCCTATTGGACGAGAACTACGACTTGACCTGTTCCGCATAACCCGTTCGGTTGACGACGACCTATTGACACAACTCAGTTGGCTGGGTTTGGGTCAACCTGTGAAAAAGGCAGAGACTCCTGTAAGAACTATCACCGGCACGACCGATCCCAAAACAGGTAAAATTACCTTCCGTTTTCAACTGGAAAAAGGGGGCGATTACCGCCTGCGTGCTCTGGGCAGAGACCGGTTCAACCAACCTGTGGTTACTACCACTAACTTCACTATCTCCGACCAGAGTGACCAGGTAAAACTCCGCATCTTTGCTGAGACAACTCAGCTCAAACTGGGGCAATCGGAGACGATTAGCATCCATTCTCGTCTGGAACATCGGAACGATAACCTGTCGTTGGCACTGATTACTTTTGAAGGCAACCGCATCATCGACTACCAGGTAATGGCGCTAAAACATGGCGAAAACCCGATCACCATCCAGGCACGACATGAGCATTACCCCAACTTTTTTCTAACAATTTCGGCTATTGACGAATCCTCGCTCCGACAAGCAGAGCGAACTTTCACCGTTCAACAAGACCTACACCTCCAAATCACACCATCAGCGAGTAACTCTGGATCGGTCGATAGTAAATTCGTAACTTACCTACCCGAACAGGAAATAAAACTCGAGATTCTGGCCACGGATCAACTGGGACGGCCTGTGGAAGCGGAACTCTCCCTATCGTTGACGGAATCTTTACTTTGGCAGATGTTTCCCGATCCACTATTACCGATCAACGACTTCTTTTACCAAGGCAGTTACCGACAACAGGCCATGCGAACCGTGTCGAGTTGTGACTTCAGTTATCGACCGGCAACCCGACGAATCTCATTGGCTATTCGTGAAGAGTCCAATCGCTTGAAAGTGGAAGAAAAGGAGTTGGAACAGCGTCAACGAGGGCGGCAAGAATTAAAATTAGGATTGTTAGAGGACGCTTTCTATAGTAGTGCCGAAGAAGACGAGTCTATTGTGCAACAAGAGTTAGCTCCAGCCCGCAAGCTTAGGGCTGAGGCTCGCAAGCCAGCGGCTGCCTCCTCTGGCAGACGGGCTAAGCAGAATGCACAGTTTGGGCGACAACTGGACACCGATGCGGTCGCCAACCAAGAAAGAGCCCAGGATACCATCCAGTTTCTGTTAGAGCAGGTCGTTTGGATGCCTGCTATTCAGACTGATCAAGAGGGGCAAGCAACCGTTAACCTCCACCTGCCAAATAAGAACACTCAGTGGGATTTACGTGCTCATGGATGCACGGCCGAGACACTTGTTGGACAAGCCAAAGCTAGCCTGGTCACTAAACAGGATTTCTTCCTTCAAGCTAAGTTACCCTCGATCGTGGTTGAAGGAGACCAGCTACAGGTCGAAATCAGTGTCCATAATTCAACTGACTTCGTTGGACCAGCCACAATTCACCTCAAAACCAACCAGGCCAAAATGCAAGAGGTGGATTCACCTGTTGATCTGAATTTTACCCAACCGGTAACTTTAACCGCACACACTGTCAGCCACTTCATATTACCACCGATCGAAGTGGTATCGCCATCTGACCAGTCCGGTGGCCAATTGCGGTTAGAGATTACAGTTGAAGCGGGCCAACGATCTTACCGGATTCAGCGACAGATTCCGATTCGACCGTGGGGGGTGCCTTACGCAGACAATAAGTCGGGTTGGTCGGCTACTAATCGAACCGTTTTTCTACAGTTACCGGCCAATAGAACCTACACCAATCCGAAATTATCGGTTCGAATTGGAAAAGACATCAACCGGCTGGTCTACGATCTGGTCGATGGAAATCGACCTGTTAGTCTTCAGTCTCAACGGTTATCGATCGTTTTGCCCAGCCGTAAATCGGAACTGTTATCTGTTGCCTCAGCCCTATACTATCTGCGCCAAGTAGGTGGCGCACCAACCGACAATGCGCAATTAACTTCTCGTCTGAGACAGTTGATCGGACGATTGGTATCCACTCAAAACAGTGATGGAGGTTGGCATTGGGTAATTTGGAGAAACCGCTGGAGGACTCAAAATACTCGTGCACAACGCAGCGACCCAATACTTTCCGCTCGTCATTTCTGGGCCTTGATCGAAGCTGAAAAAACAGGGGTTGCTTTCAATCGTGACCTTATCGACAAAGCTAACCACTATCTGCGGAATGCGCTACAAAATGCTGCGGCTAGCTCGACCCGTCAGTCTGACGAAAACACGGCTATCTTGCTCCAGGCTCTATCAGAGGGACACACTAATCGCAGCCGTGTCGGTATTGGGCGGCAAACGGTTTCAACGGACCCAACCAATTTTTCGATCGCTAACCGTCTTTATCGAAATCGCAATCGTTTATCTCTTAAAGCTAAAGCCTACACCGCACTGGCTTTGGCCAACATGGATCGTGTAAAGATGGCAATCCAGGTGCTGCAACTACTCCCAACTGTGTCGGATAAAGTGGGTTTGGATCTCGAAACGATAGCCATTGCCAGCCTCGCCTGGCAAACGGTTGGCGAAACGACCCATCAACCAATCATTGATAATCTGATTCAATCGCTCTTGTCTCAACGGGGCACACACGTATTTTGGGCACACCAAGACCTGGTTGTGGCAACACTGGCGCTCTATTTTGGTCAAACGCAATTTGCTGCTGACGATTACCAACTGCAAATTTTGGTCAACGGCCAAGAGATTCAGACAGACTTAACGGCGGAGACTTCATCAACCGAGGTGAACGTACCGACTTCGTTATTTGTTAGTGGCATGGGCCGCCGCGAATTATCTTGCCGAATCGAATTTCAGTTGCAGGGGCAAGGGACGTACACCTACTTCGCAAGGCTGAGTGGCTTTTCCGACCAGTTGCCAGAACCTAAAACTCAAAAAGACCAGAAGGAGGCGTCAGAG
>Ga0208128_1000026_pt1 | contig 52118 bp, 37 predicted proteins | sample ETNtaG_35_FD_185758 | JGI IMG/M metagenome (GOLD analysis project Ga0208128, IMG submission 185758) | Marine microbial and viral communities from oxygen minimum zone, Eastern Pacific Ocean - ETNP201306PF51B (SPAdes) (version 2) | ecosystem: Environmental > Aquatic > Marine > Oceanic ... | reverse complement strand
TTAGCATCGTTAGTAAGTCGACGTAAGCTATTGCCACTAGTATCCATAATATAAATAGCGGTCACTTCCTCGCCATCCTCGCCATCCTCGCCATCCCCGTCCAAACTCAAAACTTGTTTTCGGCGTTAATCAAGCCACTAGCCAAAATAATTAGGAATACCCGTCTCATTTCAATTTCTCCGTATTTTTTCATTTCACTTTTCCTCTGCCATCTAACTAAACTGACACGGAACCTGCCAACTGCTGTCGCGAGTTACAAGGATACTTATAGGAACCTTTACCGTGGTGGGTGTTGATATTTTGTCATAGATTAGTTACTTGTGCCTCTACCCTTTTTGTATCCTTTTCCGATGTGCTGAATAACTTCATTTTATGCTTAGCTCTTTAGCTTTATTAGTACCATTTTAATCACTGTAATATAGGCCAAATAGAATCATCATTTCGTCGGTACTCAAGAAACCAAACCCAACTGCATGTTGCCGAGTATTATTATAAGTCGCTGTTAAGCGAACTCCATTACCAGCCTCAAATTTCAATGGTGGATTATATGACATGATAGGTGGATGTTCCCAATCGTTAGTAAAGTAGATCTCTTGGCCATCTCTATCACCTCCGATAGCACTAACACGAAACTCGGTCATTAACTCATGTGCATGTGAAAATAGCTGAAAAACTTGGGCTCTCTCACGGAAGTAGAAATCTTTGATTAAGGTGGTCACTTGCCCCGGCGGCAGTTCGAAATCGGTATGATTGAAGTCAATGATTTTGGCAATGTGCTCAATGGCTTCTCGTTTTTGGTAGTGTAAATTAACAAAAACCTCACCTTTCAGTGGTTTATTTGTTCTATTGACATAGTGACTATTTAGGTCAAATCCAGTATTAGCAGGGAGCTCAAGTGCTACTCCTGGCGGTAGCTGATAATCTATTTGTGGCCATTGTGTACCTGTAAAAAAATTGTGATAACGCATTTGCAATAAGTTTTGCAGAATGTAATTGCCATCCTTGTCTCTCATATCCCGGTCTAAGTTAGGAATAGGTTTTGCCCGCTCTGGTATTCGCTCCTTAAAAGTATAAAGAATAAAGTGGTGACTACCTGGCCTCATCGAAATTTCGACTCTCTTAATGTATACAGGAGTAGGATTTCTTAGTTCTTGAAACTGAAAAAACTCGCGTTCATAATTGGGCAAAACCTCGAATGATTCTAAATGGAGTTGCACACCATTGGTTGGCTTGGAGAGTGGCACAAATGCCGTTTGCACATAGCGATCGGTTTTCTCTAGCAGTTTTTCATCAGCGACGATTCCCTTTTCGGGGGCACTTTGAATGATCCATTGACGAATATATTCCAACTGACCATAAGTTAGCGGTTCAGTGGGACGAGGTGGCATAATGCCACCGTATTCGGGATGATCGCTATAAAAATGGTCTTCGTTAGGAGCATTGATCTTTTCCCAGAAAAAACTTTTAGCTAATCCTTCGTATCCTTTGCTACTGACCAACATTAGCCCATCTGCTAAGGCTGACGGGTTTTTAGGAGGTTGATCCACCAATTGACTGTAAGCCACATCAGCTGTCAGAATTAGCCCTGTTTGCTGAGCCACTGAATTTCCCGCTATATGGCAAGAAATACAGTTCACGGCCAAAATCTGGTCTTGAATAATTGACCAGCTGCCATGTGCTTGGTCAATAGTTGATTCCGTAACTAGAACATCCTCACCACACCCAGCCAACACTAACAAGGCCAGTAACATCCAACTTAACTTTCGCATGATACATCCTCCGATAAATTTCTTGCAATTATAAACCAACAAGGTTTCAGAGTGTAAGCCTCTGGGACATGCTACCACTCAAGCGAACCAACAGCCCCAGTTTCAGACGGAAAAAAAGGAAAAGCGGGGTCCACCTAGGCTTCTCTAAAAACTGACTGACCAGATATTTTTATTTTTGAGATATTTCTTGCTTGTATACAAACTTAAGCTTTGCCCAAGTCGAAGACATAAGATTTGCTTTCTCAACAGAAAGAATATCAGTTGCCAATAAATTATCAAAAAAATACTCCCTGCTGAGAAGAGATTGTGAATCCAATATAACCAGGTTCTTGGTGTCGATTATCTTTCCCAAACAAGCTTTTTTTACCATCAACTTCGACTGAAAAAGTGTTTCCTCTGACCTCCAATCTCCAATGGGTTACAGTCCCAGGCGTATAAGACCTGCCTTTTTCAGCTTTTATAGTCTTATAGAAAGGCAATTTTTCTCCCTTACCCTTTTCCCAGTCGAACTTCTAATTTTCGCCACGGACCACTTTCACCACCATCTAAGTTAGATTGAAGAGTTATGAAGCGGTAATGTTCCGTCAAATCTATAAAACGCCAAACAATCCCTATACTATCGTTATCTTTGGTTAAGGCATCAACTTATAGAATAAAGTCGGACCATTTTAGCTTGGAATAAATAATAACCGAGCCAATAGGAACAGTATCTGTAGGATCTCCCCACAGGTTCGCTCCCTGATAAAGGCCAATGCCTTCTATCCTTCCCTTTTTAAGACTCCAATCTGATGGCCCCTTCCAAGATAGGTTTTTGTCTAATTCGTCGGAAATCAACCAATCGTCTATTTTTGCATTTTCGGGATTCTCAATAAAAACATTTCCTGCATTCGAATTCTCTAAAAATTGAAGGTTTACTATTAGGAAACAAAATAGAATTAGAACAAACTCTTTCATTGTATATACCTCTATATGTTATTGGATGTTTTTGAAGATAGTATATCTGGCTGTTTCGTTAGGGGCTGTGAACCAAACAGTCTGTAGCACAATCATGATTATTGTCGTAGACAGTGGGGTAAAGGCGAGCTTATTAAACCTGAAAAATAAAAATGTTTCTGGATGGCAAATCTCTGGATATACGGTATTTCTTACCTTCTGGTAGAAGTCTACCACTTCATCTAAAGTTGCCAAATTCATGACAGGGTTATTTATTGCAGAAATAGAGAAGGGAGTACTGAACAAGCCAGAAAAAACCTGACTGCCAATTTTATTTGAAAGAAAAGTTTGAATGTAATCAAAGAAAGTTTCAAAGGCATTCTCGTATTGAGAGTGGATAATATTGTCCGTCAGGTAGTTATCCTATAAAGTGGTATTATACTTGCTGAATTTCACAAGACTATGATTGTAGTAAATAATGCTATGAAAACATGAACTACAGCATCCATTTAATACCACAGGGAAAGTATATGTTTTCATGGCTACCTTACTTAGATCATCTCTTTGGTAATTTGGCTCCTGAGAAATTAGCTCCCGACAAGTTGGTCCCTGACATATCTTTGGACCCCCTCCGAAGGCGAGGTTCAGGGATAATCAATTCAATCCTGATACACATCGAACCCCGTAGTCGCCGGCCCTGCCAAGTGGATCGTTTCCATTGCGGTAAGCTACGCGCAGGGCGTAAGCATCGCCGTACCAAGAACCACCCCGCAGCACCTTGTACTCTTGTTCACTGCTATACCAGTCCTGACACCATTCCAGAACATTGCCTGCCATGTCATACAAACCATATTCATTCGGCTTAAAAGTACCTACTGGAGCCGTGGTTTCATCCCACTTATCTTTGCCACCAGTTCCTTCAAAGTTGGCATAATCCTGTGCTTTTCTTTCTTTTTCACTATTCCCCCAAGGGTACTCCTTGTTTTTCAAGCCTCCCCGAGCCGCCCATTCCCATTCTTTCTCTGTCGGCAATCTTTTTCCCGCCCATTTAGCGTAGGCCATAGCATCGTGCCAACTAACGTAAATCATGGGGTGTCTGTCAGTAGGGGAATACACAGTAACATCGTCCCAATAAATACGTTCAGCCGGTTTGTAACCTGACAATCCCAAAAACTTCTTGAATTGACCCACAGTAACTTCGGTAGCGTCCATCCAAAAAGGTTTGATGGTGTCCGAAGCCGGAATAGATACCATTTTAGCCCCGTCTTTCTGCCAAATGATCTTCTTCACCGTAATTCCCTTCAGTTCCTTTGCACTTCCAACAACCACCTCTGTTACATCTTCGGCATAGACTGAAAAGGCCAACAGCATTAGTAACATCCAACGTGGCCTTCGCATCATACTTCCTCCAATAGGTTTCGGGTTTCAGCCTCTGGGACTCCTGAGTGTTTTTCTACCTTCCATCCCGGACATACCTTCTCATTCATCGGTTCGAATTATCGCGAGTAGACTAGGTTCTCATCCATTGATATAGCTTTCGAGAGCTAAAGAGACCCAGATTCAGACTGTGATACTAATGGGGGCTAATTAAAACTGTGGCACACCATTAGAATGCATAACCACAACTAATCCCCTAACCGCTTGGAGATAACGTAAATGATCGACATGCAGTGCAGTGATCAAGACAGCCGTTAGTGGTTGCCACGACCCCTTGTCGTGCTCTCTCCCACTTTAGAATCCGGATCATCAACTGCTGACGAGTATAAACTTTATCTGACAACTAATATCAACACTGCTTTCATCCTGCTTGTCCTAATACTGAGAATCGTGGCTATCCCTGAAAGCGATAGCCAACACCATGCACGGTGAAAATGTGTTGGCCGCAACAACCGAGTTTGGCTCGCAGCCGAGCGATGTGGGCGTCCACTATTCTGTCTTTGTCGCGTTCGCCTCTCCTCCAAATCTGTTCCATCAAACTCTTGCGGCTGAAGTTCTGGCCGGGTGAACTGGACAGCGTAAGTAGCAGGCTCCACTGGATGGGTGTAAGTTGGATCTCCTGCTCCGCGCAAAATACCCTTCTTTTATCCCTCTCAATCCGTAGTCGGCCTACCTCCATCCGATCATTTTTATCTTTAGCTTGGATTGGTGAACAGCGTCGCAAAACGATTTTGACTCGGAGCAGTAGTTCTCGCGGGTTGAAGGGAATGGCAATGTAATCCTCAGCCCCCATCTCCAAAGCCACAATCCGATCGATATCCTCGTTTTGAGTTGTTACCATAATAACCGCTGGACGGTCATTTTTGGTATTAACTGATAGAATGCGCAAAATATCCAGACCGTCGATCAATGGCAAAACAGGATTCAGCAAAAGTAGATCGGGGGGTTGCTCAGCCACAGTATTGATGGCCTCTAGACCATCAAAGACTGCATCCACCTTAAAATTGGCCCCTGTCAGGGAATTATGAATAGTTGCGGCCACCTCCTGATCAGCCTGAGCAATCAGTATTCTTGGTGTTATTCGGCCTATTTTTTCGTCTTCGTACGCCATAAATCGGACACAGTATTTGTGTACTGTTCCTTCTCCCTATTTCTTTTCTATTTTTTAGCTAGATTAATTAGACTTGCACGTAATCGGCCAGTAGCTGTCGCAAATTACGAATCGCATTGAATAGATGGGATTTGATAGTTCCGGTCTGGAGTTCCATGATCTCCCCGATTTCACGTAGTGGTAAGTGTTGATAGTAGCGGAGAATAAAAACCTGTTTTTGTTTAGGAGACAATTCAGCCACCGCCTGTTTAATATGGGCCATTGTTTCATCGGCTTCGGCTAGGCGGGTAATCGTTGAATCTGTCACACGGGGATGGAGTGGCGAATCATCGCTGGGAAAATCGTCCGAAAACAGATAGACCGATCGCCTTTTATATTTCCTGGTATAGTCGATGCCTGTGTTATAGGCAATTCGATACAACCAGGTATAAAAAGCGGACGAACTCTTAAAGTTAGGTAAGGAACGGTAGGCTTTCAAGAAGATTTCCTGGGCTAGATCGTTAGCTTCATCAACATTAAGGGTGAAGTGATAAGCAATCTCATAGATTTTGCGCTGATACTTTTTGGCTAGTAAACCAAATGCATCTGAATAACCGGCTTGGATTTGTTCTACCAAGATTTGATCTGGTCTATCTGCCATATATCCCTCCGTCGATTGAAGGTCTCATTATCTCACTCGCCCTTGACTATCCATATAATCTTAGCCTGTTAGTATATGCCTGTTCAAAATCTTACCTCGTCTATTTCAATCACTAGTTTTCTCGCAAGTTTATTCGGTTTTAACGATGGCTCAAAGGTTCAACACTACATGTCGAGCAGGGAGAGACTGGCAGGAGAGAAACTGAAAATAAAAACTGGGCGGTCTACCTGGGAGCGGGATGATTGGCCTGTTATCGGACATTATTAATTCCTGCTATTGTGATTCTAGTTACCAAAGATGTCTAAAATGTTAGATAGCATAGAGGTATCTCCTTTGTAGAACTCAGTGTATTTACAACGATTACAGGTCACTGCGCTGAATTTCCGATTTTGCATATTCATAAATTTTGTCAGTCCAGTGCCTGTTGCAGCAATCTCATCCGTTTCATATGTAGAATTGTTGCACTTTGGACATTCCCATTTTTTGTTTTCTTCCATTGTAATTACCTTTATCCATTATTACGAACATAAAAAAACAGCTAAATAGCAGATGTTTTGGCAACACGTGTTTAGGCTCTGTCTTTACCATCTTTATCTTTTGGTTCCGCCTCCAATAGGTTCTCCTTATAGTCGATGAGCCGTTGCTCAGCTTGTTGGCGCGTAATTGCACCTCGCTCATAAGCGTCAATAACCCTGACCTCCATCTCTTCAAACTGCCTTTGTCGCTTCAGTGCTTGCATTCTCTTTTTCGCCTGCTGGCCGGAAAGCCGTCCTCTATCGTATCGGGCCTCTACGATCTCTGCGGCCCTCTCATAACGAAGGTGGGGTAGCGAGCAGGCAAACTCTTTTATTGCCCGCTGAGCATGTGTTGGTGCGCCAATGAATTTGTCGCTCTTGAATTGTTCATGCCGTTTCCAAGCCTCAGATTCCCACAAGCGTTCCAACCACGGTTCAACCTCAATAACGTATTCCATGATTTTTACGAAAGACGCACCTCGGTTCTTTATCTTTGGCTGGATCAATTGTCTCTGTTTCCAAAGCCACCCTATACGTTCTCTTTGATGGTGGTCTGTCTCTTCCAACCGATGATCCACATAAGCCTGATGAAGTTTAGCGTGTTGTCGGCGGTTTAGGGCTAAATTTGGCTGATAAGTTACAGGCAGTTGGTGTCTTGTTTCGATCCACCTCAGCAGATCGATTTCACCTTGGTCGGGAAAATGGCGCAGGAGTTTGGCAATTTTGCCTCTGCCGGCTTTAACTTTTTCTCGGTCCACTTGGATTTGCAATAATTGAGCAATAAATTGGGTGGTTTCCCAATCGGCTTTTAAGACATCCATGGCTGTCGCTCCATTGTTCATTCTAGCATTAACATCAGCTCCTTTCTGAATCAATAGTTCAGCCGTTTTATATCGTCCCAGAAAAGCGGCATTATGTAATGCAGTGCCCCCATCTTGATGTTTGATGTTAATATCAGCACCACGCTGAATCAGAAACCCAGCCATTTTAGTTTGATCACTCAACGCAGCCCAAGATAAAGGTGGCATGCTACCTTCTTTATCTCTAGCATTTATATCCACACCCTTGGCTAGGTGTTGCTTGACTGCTTCGATGTTCCCAGTTCCAGCCGCTGCCCAAATATCGTTGCCGACAGGGCCGGCAAAGTCAGTTTGTGCCCCGTGTTGGTGCAGGAGTTCAACGATTTTGGCTCTGCCAGTTTCAACCCTTTCTCGATCTAATTTTAGTTGTAATATGCCTGCTATAAACTTGGTGGTTCCCCAATCTACCATGGTGCTAAAAATTGGTGTTTTGCCCTCTTCATCCTCGGCATTGACATCAGCACCCTTCTGGACCAGCAACTCAGCAACCTCATATTGTCCTAAAAAAGCGGCATAATGCAATGCTGTGTCTTCGTCTCCATATTTGGCATTAACGTCAGCGCCTTGATGAATAAGGAACTTAGCCATTTGGGTTTGATCTTGAAGTATGGCAAAAGCCAAAGGGGTAATTCCGAAGTTACTACTATCCCTGGCATTGATATCTATGCCTTTGGATAAATGTTCCCTGGCAGTTTTAAGATCACCCTCGGCGGCTGCGCTCCAAATTGAGTTGGCTGGCGGTTTTAAACCATCGAACTCTTCCGATGGTAGATCCGGATTGTTCGTCTCATCGGCGACCGGCGTTTTAGAGGGCGAAAACAGAGACAGGTGCACTGTTTTGATCGGGATCAGTTGGGCCGTAGCCAGTAACGGCAGGCTGACCAGCAGTAGCGCCGATGCGATTCTCCAGGAACGCCGATGCCAATCAGATAGGTTTTCTGTCAGTAGAATATTCTTAATTCGTTTCTCAAGTTTTGATGATTGATTTAAACCCAAGGCCAGTGTATAGCGCTGCTTTTGCCCGCGGAACTGATCTAACAGGTATTGAGCATACCTTTCCTTGTCACCGCTCAGTTCAACCACCCACTGGTCGCAAAGATGCTCCCGCAGGCTTACCAACTGGCGGTTGAGTAGGTGGTAAACCGGATGGAAATAGAAGATAACTCCAACCAGTTGCGAAAACAGGTTGGTCAACCAATCCAATCTTTTAATATGGGCTAATTCGTGTACCGCGGCCAATTCAAACTCTTCGCTGGCCATAGAAGGCGGAACCAGAACTACCGGTGATAACCAACCATACGAAATTGGGCCAGTAACTTGACTCGAAACCAGAACCTGGACCGATTTTTCGAGGTCCATTTTTCGGCAGATGCGCCGGCAAATTGCCAGATAGTTAGAACCTGCAGGGTGAGCACTTCGTCGCAAACGTCTCAAATATTCCAAACCGGTTAACAACCGGACAAACATCAGCAATGCGCCAACCAGCCAAATACCAACCAGCGCCATCGTCAACCGGTTGATGAGGAGGGGCCGCTTGGAAACAGAGAGGTCTCCCTTCCGCCGCATCTCGGTAGGTTCAGCCAACGGCTCTAGATCGTTCCCCGCGCTGCCCACCTTTGTATCGTTAGCCTGGGGGTCTAAAAATATCTCTTCCTGACCGGAACCAATCGAGATGCTGGGCACAAACTGGTTCAAGGCGAATAAAATTGGCAAGCTGACCAGTGACAACAGGCAGAGTTGGTGGAAAACATAGTTGATATGATCCCGGCGACGACGCCTGAGCCAAAAAATAAGCAGCCCGGCCGTAGCAGCTAATAACACCCACTGCCACGAACTGTTGAGTAGCGAGAACAGAATCTGTTTACTCATCACGTGGTCTTAAAGTTGATGATCCGTGATCAGTTTTTGCAAACGATTCAATTCATCTTCATCTAAATTCTCGTTTTCCAATAGGGCATTGACCAATTTTTCGGCCGAATTGTCAAATAGGCGCACCATCAGGTCACTAAGCATGGATTGCGACACCTCTGATTCTTTGACCAGCGGTTGGTAGAGAAATGTCCTGCCAACTACCTCGTAAGACAAAAAGCCTTTCCTATGCAGGTGCTTCATGGTGGTAGCCACGGTGGTGTAGGCCAGTTTACGACCAATGTTGTCCAGCACATCGTTAACGGTGGCCTGCCCTAGTTTCCAGACCAGTTTCATCACTTCCAGGTCTAGTTGGTGGAGTTTCTTGTTTTTCATCTGATTTTATCCTTAATCCTAATGCGGTCTAAAATTCTACAGTAGTTAATTCGTCAGGTAATGGAACAACTCTATTAAGACAGTTAGCATCCTACTAGTATTCAGATCTTAGTACTAAGACGAAAGTAGACGAGGGCAGTTTACCTGAAGCGTCAAAAAACGATAATTGTCAACTTTAATTTCATGATATCTCCGTCTGATTGGTTAAAAATCGCTATTGGCACCGGTTCTTTCCCTTTGCCCTTGGACACTGACGGTAAAAAGAATCAGTTTCCCATCGGGTGACCATTTTGGAGATTCAAACGAGGTCAGGCCCAGATTCTCAGTGATCAAACGCAGATTTTTTCCGTCCTGATTGATGGTGTAGATATGACTCCCTTCAATAGCTTTTGCCTTTGCCCTTTTGCCAATCAGCTGAACTGCAGCTAAGATTAGGATCGTTGGTTAGTTTTCGTAAATTGTTCCCATCGACATTCATAATATAAATAGCGGTCACTCTTTCGTCATCCCGAGCAGAGCCAAAAGCGATCTGCCTACCCGTCTGGTGACCATGAAGGGTCACGGTCATCAGCCGGATGATCAGTTAATTGACGCAGGTTCTGACCGGATATATTCATCAAACAGATATCACTAGCGGCAACAACCTCTTCCTCTCTTTCCTCCAAAATTCCACCTTGGGCTTATGAACTTCTGGCCAAGACGATCTGCTGTTTATCGGGTGACCAGGATGGGCTGTTATCCGCTTTTGGGCTATTGGTCAAATTACGAGGATTATTCCGAGTCTCATCCATGATATAGATCTCTGAGTTCCGGTCTCTATCAGACACGAATAGAATATCTGCGCTGGTTACCAGAACAGATATTTAGAAGCAATCAGATGGAAAGAAAATGTTTTAAGACCTTTTGTCTTATCGCGATTTCTGGTCTTGTCTGGCTAGATTTTGTTTTTGTCATTTCACAATTCCTCTTTGTAACCTAATTTTTCCCTGGTAGAATAAAGCTCACTGGATGCAAAAAGGTGCCGGTAACATTTTGCGGTGCAGAACCGGTTGGGCTTTCCAACTCCAACCTGATGTCGAGTATCCGGAACATGGATGGCATAGGCTTCCAGCCAGTCTTTGTTCGATGTTTGATTGGAAAGTCCTTCAGGTGGAATCCGCTTAAAAGGCTTTTTGTATAAAATCAGATCAGGCTGACAACTATTTTAGAATCACCATCTTGCGGGTTTGACTATGTTGACCAGCTTGGATCCGATAGAAATAGGTGCCGGAGGACACATTTTCTCCGCTATTCGTTTTTCCATCCCAGTGGACGGCTCTATCACGACCCAAATAGTAACCATTGGCTTGAAAGCCTTGATCCAATTCCTGCACTAAATGCCCGGTTGCATCGTAGATGCTGATTCGGCCAGTTGATAGGGAATCCAGGTCTCTGGATTAAACGGGTTGGGATAGTTGGCCAACAAGGTTGTCTGCACCGGTTGAAGGGATGCCAGAATATTTTTGAGTACCATTACCCCTTGTTGAAATTCGGCTGATTTATCGTCAACCTTCTGGCTGAGTTGGATCCACCCTTTAACCAACTGGCTCATACTTTCCGGTTGATTAACAACCGAAGGTGCCGCAGCCTGACCGAAGCACTGAGCTACCAAAATCAGATCAAAGATATCGATTATCTGATCACCGTTAGTATCAGTTCGATCGGTAACATTTTTCTCACCAAACTTTTGGGCTACCAGAATCAGATCAAAGATATTGGTAATACCGTCCATATTGACATCGCAGGCCGGCACACTGATGACGGTAATCAGAATATCTTTAACCGAAATGGGAATTGATTCAGCCTGAGCATCCCCCAGATGTGTATTGTCCAAACGAACAAAACCTTGGCCTTCTTTGATCGCTTTAAAGGTGAGTGTTAACAGTTTACCGGGCTTACTAACCGTACCTAAATTGAGCGTGGCCGAATTTAAACCTTTTAGATAACCGGTTTGATTATCAATCTCCCCGGCTTGAAAGAAGGCATTGGGTAGAATATTACCCTCTGCAACCGATAGCAACGGCAAAACCTGTGGATCATAGGCGATGTCGGTTTGCCAACCGGCTAGCTTAAATTCCCCTTCCAGCATAAGGTGGAGAGAAAATGTTGTGTCGAGATCAACGGTATTAATGTCGGAAAAAACTAACCAGGCTTTGGATAATGACTCATTTAGCCCTTTGCCACCACCATCTACTGGTATAGGCCTAAGACCACCATCATCTATTGGCCTTTCCGGTACTGGTCGGCCACCACGATCACCCTCGTCTACTGGTCCGATATCAGCTTGTGTTTTCGCACTTACTACCGTTGAGCTCAACGTAGCCAAAAAAGCCATTGCGGCCACACCAAGCAAAATTATTTTTGATTTCTTCACTAGCTGACTGATTAAACCTGGGAGATGAACGTCCGTTTTAATTTGACCTCCAATTCCTCCATACTTAGAGTTCCAAATCTGTTTTCTCATTTAAACCTCTCTTATAATCTAATTATTAATGTGCCAGCAACTTTGTCTCTTGCCTTTTACGGCCGTCTGCGTCTCTAGCACACCCGCCGCCAGCCCGATTTTCAGCCTGGCCTCTTTCCTTTTTTTGACCTTGACGCACGATTTCCGCCGAACCGACTTCGTGTCCCCTCTTGAGGTCTTTGTCGAAACGCTCGATCTGACCGCTTTCGATTAGTTCATTGAAGTACAGGCCGTAAGTCATTCTTCGTTGACGAGTACTTTTTCCAGGGTGGAGGGTTTTACCCTCACCGCGTTCGAGCATCGCCTTCAACCTCGGCATCAATTGAGCTTTGGGAGTCCGGCCGAGAGTAGGCTCGTCTCTGAGCAGTCTTTGATAGAGTGCTTCGAGTTGTTCTTTTTCCGTTGGCGACCGTTCGTCTTCGCGTGCCTTAATGCCAGCCAGTACGTTTTTTTGGTGATCTTACCGCTCTTGACGGCGCCTGCGACAGTAGGGCTTGCTTTCAAATAAGCCTCGTACCTAGCATCCCAGTCAATGCCTTTCGGGAAGACGATTTCGTAAAGCTCTGCGGCTTGTTTTTCTTGGAGTTTATCTGTGTCTACCATCACTCTGAGCACAGTTCCCAGAGCTCGCCTGGCACGGGCGAGGGCTTTGTCGTGACCTGGTGCATCATGCCCTTCCCGTCCCTGCATTGCTTCGCCGACAAGAATCATCCACTCTAGACTCTCCTTCGCAATATTTTGAGCTTGGATATCCTTCACCACTTCAGGGACCTTTCTCAGAAATTCATCAACTTTCTTTTGTATTGTAGCCGCGCCCCGTTGTTCGTTCTGAGCAGTTTTCTTCTCTATGCCCCGCTCTGCTTCGCCCTCGCGCAGCATGCGTTCCAGACGGGAACGCCGTTGCTCAAAAGTAACGCTACGCTCCTTCAGCCCAAGCCTTTTTGCTATCCCACTAAGCTCTTCCCGGTGACTTTTTCGATATTTCTCGGGCACGGCTAATAGCGAGAGTTTGCAGCCGTACTCCCAATTCTGGCTGAATCGTCAGGAAATGTATGGGAAATTTGAGTGAAAAGTACATTTTTGAATTGAATATACCGACTTCTCCTTTGATTTATCAGCATTACTCTTATCCTTAGATAGCTCAAACAGCTTATCATTAGAAAAAATGATTTGTGTGAAATGAGAAGGAAGAGCGTACTAATTTTGCCCCAAACTTTTCCTTAAGTTAAGCCGAATAAACAACAGAGCAGAAAAGCCCTCTTGTTGACAAAACCGTCATATTGTGCAGGTCAAATAGAAATCAATATCTCAATAGAGAGGAGGGATCAATCAAATATAGAAATAATAAGAAAAGGGTACCAACTAGCTGTTGATATCCGTCTCCCATACACTAGTTATCTATTGCGCGGGTTTCAATAATTGTTTATTTGCTTAAAATTTCCACCTCAGAATCACTATCTCGCTGATCCTAAATGAGCGGAAAGCGGGTAATATCCAACTTCAATTCAAAAATAGACCAGAAGGATAGGTCAATTAATACTAGCTATTTTTCTCTCATCAGATGGACCTATTTGTTTGGGGTTTGGTCCATATTTATTCTCTTCCGCTTTACCATCGGAGATATACCAGATCAAAGTTAGAATCCAACCAACCACAGGCACCAAGCCGATCAACAACCACCATCCACTGCGCCCGGTATCATGTAGCCGACGCACACTAACGGCTAAACTCGGAATTCCAACTCCTAATCCATAAATGGCCATGGATAGGCCATAGACAATCAAAATCATTTCAAAACTTCCCCCCATCATAATTACTAAATTAACTGATATGATGGGCAAGATAATGAATGCCAACATGTTACAGATTTGAAACATCCAGAATTCATTTCGTTGGGCTCTTCCACTAAAGGTGAGGTACTTTTTCAGCACTTGTAAATACCAATAAATCGAGTATCTACGGCTAAATAAATGAAGACAACACAAAATCAGTACTACCCCTAAGACAATAAATCTAGTGAAATTGACCAATTCCGCCCAATTCCTAAATGGAAAGTCTCTTCCAAAGACTTGGTCATTCTGCCAATTATTCAACGGAAAAGGAGTACCAAAGATCGACGTTAAAGCCCATGGTTCTGTTGGGGGCGTCTCCCATTTCGGCATTCCATTGGCAATTTCTGTCATTATCTGATTGCTTCTTGTTTGGATAAATTCTCTGCGTTTTTCCAACGCCTCAACAAATTTATAGGGGGATTGGGCTAATCCCAAATTGAAGACCTTCAAGGCCAAAGGAGATTCGGTATTAATGATCAAATCGATTTCTCTTGCTGGATCTGATTGGGACTCCATATCTTGTTGAGCTAACACAACTCCCCTAGCCACAGCTTGTTGAGATTTGAGCTTGGCTCCCTTGCTAGTACGAATTATGCGCTGATACTGTTCGCCATTGACCAAAAAGCCCATATCTCGGCTATAGGTGGCTCCACCGGAGTCAATACTCGCTTGCAATCGGATCTGGGGGAAATTATCCTTATTTTCTCCTTCCAGAATTAACTGGCCTGACACCATAACCCCTTCATCCAGAGAAAATCTATCAATGGGTCGGATCACAAATCCCCAACCTCCTGTGCCTTGGCTAACTTTGACTAGATATCTATTCTTACCCGAATTCAGCTTAACAATGAACCGGTCTTGGTCGATCTCTACACCACGCCCCTCCTTATATTGATGAACCACGTAACCATTAATCCAGACTTTGACTGAGTCGTCACTGCCCAAGCCAAATTCAACATATTGATCTTTTTGGCTATCGATTTCAGCAAAGGCATAGGCAGTTACGTTATTTAAGCGACCTATTTCCCGATCTAGATTAATAACATCTTTCCTAGCCGAGATCGGGCGCCATTTTAGTGTGTGATCTTTAGAGTTGACAAATGACTGTTCTGGCTGAGGTTGGATATTCGACTCACCTCCGTGAGGTAATAAAAAATCCTCAGCCAAATCGTGCATTTGTTGAGTATAAAAGGGTCCTAATAGAGACCAATCAGTAATGAATTTTCCTTTTTCCGTATCATCATTTTTTTCTTCAGTTTCTGTCTGTATAGAGCTGTTTATAATAGCTTGTTGGGCTCCTATTTCCCCACCAATAGTCAAGTAAGGCTTAAGCAGATCCTCTATTCTTTCCGTTTCGGCTAATAGAGCTATATCATTCCAGTGTAGCTCTATAATCTTTCTCAAAATCTGTTCATAACGTTGGCGGCCTGATTCTAGCTGATACAGCCGGTTGGCAATTAAGCCCTGTATCTTAACTGAAACGGGATCCTGGCTATCATCTCTAATGGGGCTATATCTCTCAAATAGGCTATCAGCTCCCCATGGGATAAAATAGAATTTGTCTGTCTCTGGGTGGAGATAAAAGAAGAAATTATTGTAGTTGCCAGAATAGCCGTCCCAAAAGCTCAATAATCCTTCCAAAGCCCAAAAGCGATAAAATGCATCCAGATCGACTAATTTACCAATAGCTGTCTCGATATTCTCATCAGGATTGTTCAAAATCTGAATCAGGTCTCCAATTTTTTTTCGTCCCCTTTTGTCAGAGCCGAACTTATGTTCGAAAGAATCAACCCAGCCAGAGTAAAAATCGACCACTGTCCCCTCGTACAATACTCCTTCGTCATTGCCAAAGGACCGTTTTAACAAGGGGCGATGTATTCTTTCTACATGGGCATAAATACCCAAGTTTTGACCATTAACCGTCAAATTAGCATAGGCACATCGAGGCGCCGGTGAACCGGCCGCATTGAATAAGCCATAGCCCATAAACTGGCTGATTAAGCTGACATCCTGTTGGTTATTATTAAAGGTCAAATTGGTTAAGCCATCGATTTGTGCTTCTCTATTCACATGATTGATCTTGATTTTAAGGGATGGACGATCGGAATTTTGGGAACCAATGAACCCTTTTTTACGAATTCCAACTTGAGGGAATTCAACTCCGTCGATAGAAACACTAGCCTCAACATAAGTATAAGGATGATCCGGCGGTGCATATTTTCTGCTTTCTGGTAGAGCGTCGGCAAAATCCCGAGATTGAAAGCGGATAGTGTCCCAGTCGGTGGGCTCGAGAGTGATTTGCACATCTAAGACTCGGTCGGTGGGAAAAACATCGTCGATTTTCAACGTCTTATTTGTTTCGTTTTCAGCATGGACCATAGTTGTTAAAACAACTGAAACTAACAACCAAACAAGTCTTTTCATTAAAGTTCCCCTAAATAAAATGCGAGTCCGCAAGATAGGTACAACAATTTATAATTAAGATGCTATTTCCTGAAGACTAAGAGAAAAAGTTTTGAAAGATTGATTTAGAGTATAATAAGTTGCAAATTATAAAATCGGTAAAGAGAAGAAAAATGGTGCCAGCTAGGTAGCTGATACCCGCCTGATTTTCCCGTACACCAGCTATCTTTTGCGCGGGTCTTGATCGCTAACTAGTTTGTCACTCACCTAGCCTTTTAGTCACTTAGAATTCTCAATTGGTTCTTGTCGGATAAAAATTCACGCTATTTACTTACAAATCAAAACTAGTTTTATAATCTGTTATTCTAACAATTGAGCCACCTGAACCCTACCTTTCTCAATTTCTGATCGATTCAACCCAAGTTGCAAAGATTGATTAATAATATCAATGGTATCAATATGCGTTGAAAGCAAGTCTGATGCTTTAATACCATTGTGCGATTGAGCTTTGATGTCAATTCCATGCTCAAGCAAAAGTTGAACCGACTTAGATCGACCTAAAAAAACTGCACCGTGCAAAGCCGTTCCACCATCTTTATTTCTGGCGTTGATATCGACTCCTTGTTTAAGTAAAAATTTAACCATTTTGGATTTTCCGGTGGCAGCAGCGATCGATAGTGGAGTCAGGCCGAAGAAAACTGTACTCTGATCGTTAATATCGATTTGGTTTAGGTGTATTTTGACTGATTTGATATTGCCATTGGCGATCGCCGTCCAAAATGATCTTTTATCAAGCGGTTGAATCCACCAAGAGGGATCTACCAAATCCTCATTCCATTCTGGCATTCCATCAGCAATCTCTGCCATGATTTCATCCTGACGATCCCGGATAAACTCTCTTCGCTTTTCTAATGATTGAACAAATCTATGAGCTGATTGTATTCTCCTATCTGCACTTTTTTCACCATCTTTGGTCTTTTCGTCATTTTCTATACCTTTGACAATCGTCTTTATCATTACCAGATGATCAACACCCAATTCTGAGGAGAGACGCCTAATTTTTTCACTATTTAGGGCTTCCTCACGTTCCTGATCTGAAACTCCTTTTAACCAACTAATCAATTCTTTGGTTTCTTCTTTTATAAGCTCGTCAACTGTTTCTTGAGTCAGATATGGCTTGATTAAAGTCTCTATTCTTTCTGTCTCTTTTAATAAATCTTTCTTATCCCAGTATTTGTCCAAAATTTTCCTTAATGCTTGTTCATAGCCTTTTTTTCCTGCTTTTGATTGATACAGGTGATGCGTTATGACGCCCTGTTTTTTTACTGAAATGGGGGCATTTTCACCTTCCTTAATTCGGCTGTATTTTTCAAACAGGCTATCTGCCCCCCAAGGAATAAAATGGAATTTTTCAGTATCTGGATTGAGATAAATAAAGAAATTATTACGGTTACCCGAATAACCGTCCCAAAAGCCTAGTAGCCCTTCCATAGCCCAGAAAGAATAGAAGGAATCTAAATCAATTATTCTACCTATCTCCGTCTCGATATTTTCACTCGGCTGGTGTAGGACATCGATCAATTGATGAATTAGTTTTCTCCCTTTTTTATCAGAACCAAATTTGTGTTCAAAACTACCAGACCAGTCGGGTAAAAAATCAACCAGTGTTCCTTCATACAAAACACCGTTTGAGTTGCCAAATCCGCGTTTTAGTAAAGGTCGATGTATTCTTTCTACATGTGTATAAATTCCTAAATTTTGACCGTTAACTGTCACTTTGGCATAAGCACATCGAGGTGCAGGGGTACCAGCGGCATTAAATAGTCTATAAGCCAGGAATTGGCTGACTAGGCTAACATCTTGTTGATTATTATTAAAAGTCAGGTTAGTTAATCCATCAATTTGACCTGTTTCATCTATATGATTGAGCTTGATTTTAAGCGATGGTCGATCGGAATTTCGTGAAGAGCCAAGAAAGCCTTTCTTTCGGATGCCAACATTAGGAAATACCACTCCGTCAATAGAAAAACTAGCTTGAGTATAGGTGTAAGGACGATTGGTGGGGGAATACTTCCGTTGTTCAGATAATGCAGTTTGAGCATTTCGTGATTGGTGCCGTATGGTATCCCAATCATCTTGGTCAATCACAATTTGAATATCTAAAACCCGATCAGCAGGGAAAATATTAGCAGCTGTTAGATTGTGATCTGTTTGGCTCGTTTGGATTAGCTGTTCTTTTTTGACCGTCTCTTTCTTATTTCTAGCTTTCTTTTTCTTACCTTTGGTAGCAAAAATGTTTCTTAGTTCTGGTTTCTGGAAGGATTGCATTAAGTTAGCCTGTGGAAAAGACTTAATCGTTGCTTCAGAAACGTCAATCGACTTATGCTTTCCGTCAGCGTCGATTAGTTGAAGTCGATCAATTTGTAATTGACTTTGACCAGACTTTAACGATTGAAAAGTAACAGTTGCTAATTTGGTCTGAAATCGGTTGTCAACTTTGCCATGGGATAGATGGGACAAACTGATAACGCCTTTTTCGTGATCAATTTTTATTTTCTGCCTAGATGTAATTGCATTACTCTCTTTTACTGCTTCTACTCTCAATAGCAGAGGGTTATAAGTCAAATCGAGAGTCATATTTTCCCCTTTGGGGACATGTTGAATAAAAATATCAAAATCAAATGTTTGCCCTAGATCAATAATTTTATTGGCCATAACCAGTGAAGGTGGAGGAATAATAACTTCGGCTCCTCCTTTCAAGTCCCCATCATGACTATTGGGGGACAAATCATCAGCCGTTCCATCGTCAAAATTCCAGTATCCTACTAATCCTTTTTCGTTACCAGACAATGAACTACCCATGGCTTGTTGGATTTCGGTGGCAGATCTGGCTAGATTCCAAATCCTAATTTCGTCAAACATTGCTTTTGCGTCTTCATTTCCTTCATTTCTCCAGTTACTACGACCAATGAAATTCTTCTGACGTTCAATATCCCGAGGTCGAGCCGAAATATGCCCTTCGCTCACAAGGTGCCCATTGATTAAGAGAGAACATGCCATCGGTGGCGCTTTAGTTCCCAAAGAAGTGTTTCCTTTCAGAGTAAAGGCAATGTGAGTCCAGGTATTCAATTGCAGAGCGGTCGGACTCTCCAAGCCACCACTTTTTTTCCCCGATATGTGGAAGGATGGAATTCCTGTCTCTTCTCTGCTTAAAGCTAGCAACACATTATCTTGCTTAGCCCCATTTCCAAAGTCAATCAACCGAGACCAAGGTCTGTATTCTTTGACATAAACCCAAGCTTCAACTGTCAAATCACCGTTGAACCAAACACTAGAAGGTATTTGGACATAGTCTCCATCCCCATCCAAATTCAACACTTTATTGTCAGAGAAAATGGAACTAGAAGTTAAAAAAAGTAACAGAACCAATAATCCAATATGTTTCATTTTGATTTTCCTATTAATATCACCAATTTTAAAAATGATTGACAGTTACAGAATTGCTCAAGGATAAACAGAAATCATTCCCCTCCAATATATGCAGTATTTCTATTTTTGTAAAGCGCAATTGTAGAAATTGAGAAAAAACCTATATTCGATAGGGCCAGATCGTTTCAACGACTCATCACTATTAATCTGCAATAGTATTTGTATCTAGCATGATAGTCTTGCTACTACTATCAACTCCTAGCAATGGAAAGTTTATTTTTCTGGTAGCCCTTTCATTCTCTTCAAATCTGATAGTTTTAGCGACCTTACTACTCAAATGGGATTGCAACTCAGGCAAATATTTTGTATTGTTCAAGATTATTTTCGCAAAAAAAACACCACTTTTCTTGTTTACTTTAGCAGGATTCTCCAACTTAGGGTCAGAACTTAATAGTCTAATAGACCTGTTGCATAAGTCAAGATTTGAGTTTGAGTTCCAGATTGTAGATGGCAGCCATCAAATTAAAACCGAGTCACAAACCTCGTCGTCGGTCTCCATAACGCCGGCACCGAATAGCACAGACCTTTAGTTTGTTAATCACAGGCTCAATCTGAATCCGCCCTCTGCCTAAATGCTGAGGGGTCATTTTCTCTGCTCGGCTTAAGGGGTGGTGTTTAGGTTTCTTCTTTGGCCACCGGCTCTTGGCATGAAAATTAGCCCCACCTTGATGGCCAGAATCGGCTAGACAACTAATCTGCCGGCTGATTGCCGTTTGGCCATCCTGAAATAACTGAAAATTCGGTTTGGATCCTCGACTGAAAGCGGTAGCCGACCTTCGGTCGGAGATGATTAGTTGGGCTGGCGGTGTCTGTTTTTTTAGCTCGTTTCATCGCTTGCTCGCTGGCATCTACTATCACCTCTTGGATGTTGGTTTGGCTTGCAAGCAACTCTCTGTTACTCGGCCGTCGGAACTGTCGACATTGGATCAACCTATTTTCAACTGGTTGTATAGTACGGCCAACGGTAGACTGGCTGACCGCATCAGCTAGGGCCATGTGGTACTGAGTTGGATATTCCCTTCAAAATATCAATCTCATCCGCCGTTGGTGGCTACAACTTAGCTGGGCTGGTCTTCCTCTGTTGGTTGGAGAAAACAGGGTTGGCAACATTTGTCGAAAAATACCCACACTAACGGCTGTTAACCGTTGAAATCTGACTCGGATCGATCTTTGATCTGTTGCGATCTGATTCTTTAATTCTAACATTTCTTCTGGCTGGCGGTTAACAAAGATTGGTAATTTTGATAGCCCTCAATAGAGAGAGTGGATAAAAAGGGGGTCGGAAACTGAAGTTTTAGCTGGTAGTCCGGTTGACAACCAAGTTCATCCTCGACCAGACTTAACTGCTATGGGAGCTGCTTAAAATCAGCTATTGGGCCGAGAGTTTGTTCTAGCTGAAGGCCCTGTTTTTGGGCTAGGGCTAAAATTGTTGCTTGCTAATGTTGCAATGCTTTAGGCTCCACGTCAGCCAGATAAAGATTGAGCTCCATCTATTGTTCTTCTCTAAATCTGAGTATCATTTTCATTTTTGCCCTCGGCCACTGCCAAAGCTATTCCACGTAGCCAGTGGGTGTGTATTTCCTCTGTCATTCACCCGTATTTTGGTGGTGTAAATTACCGGCGCCAAATATTTCTTTGTCACCATGAGGGGATATATAGGTTTGGTGATCTTACTTCCAGAGGCAACGGTCAGTTTCTTGAATTTCATAGGTTACTGACATTAGGACTGATGGCAAGAAAGGTGTTGGCCGCTTCGATGCCGTTATAGATCTCAGCTAACCCATCAGCAGTGGGTAGGGTATCCTATCAATCAGCCCAGCCTTAAAAATTCTATGGTAACGGGTAGTAGATGCCTCTTGGATACAGCGAGATACTTAGTCAACAGATCCGACATGTTGACGATAAACCTGTCCGTTTTTAATAACGGTAATGGGTATCAATTTCTGTCGACCAGTCCGGACCTGTCCTTGCGAATCTACCAGTCGATACTGTCCCGATCGATGTTCGAAAATGACGGCATCTCCCCAAGCACCAACTCGTAAGGTTCCGATTTTATCAGGCATCGATATAACTTGTGCCGGCACAGACGTCACTTTAGCGACAGCCGTGTCAATCGACATTCCAAGATGCAGAAACTTAGTTACAACGGTGGCCAGGTCATACACTGGTCCCTCGACGTTGTAAACGTGTAAATCGGATGAGATGGTTTGCGGCTCCACTCCCTGCGAGATGGCACTTTCGACCACCTCCCAAGAGAATGATCCTGCACCATGTCCAACATCAAAAATGACACCCCGCTCAACTGCCTGATGCACCGAGGGGCGAACCCAACCGCACTGATCTAAGATGCCACACTCCCGACCGTGAAAACAGTGGGTTAAAATATCACCCTTCCCCATTACTTTCAGAATGTCATCAATTGAATCACACCAAGCATCCTGTGGATGAACCATGATGGGTAATCCAGCCGCATCTGCAGCCTCGCGTGCCCGGTGCAGGGGTAACATCCCCGATCTCTGACTAACAATGCTATTTCGAGTTAAGCGCACCTTGACACCTAAAATCAGATCGCGATGCTGTTCGATAATCTGACAGGCTTTACTGACATTGGCGTACTCCGGGATTTCAAACTCACCAATTTCTGAGGTCAACATTCCCTGAGAAGAGATGTTAAGCTGGGCTAGGATTCTGGTCTGACTAACATTGATGATGTACTTGCGGAAACCGACAAATGTATCGGCGCCGGTGGATCCAGCGTCCACCACGGTTGTTGCTCCCTTGGCAAGACAGGTTGGATCCGGTTGGACTCCGAAATGACTAACCCCATAAAACACGTGAACATGCAGATCTATCATGCCAGGCGTAACAAGATATCCACTGGCATCTATCACTTCGTGTGCCTCGGTTTTCGGCAGGTTGTCGCCGACTTCGACCACCATACCGTTTGCAAATGCCACATCCTTTAAAGCGTGAATCCCTTGTGCAGGGTCGATAAGTGTTGCACCTTTAATTAGCAATTCGTAATTCATCTTTTAATCTCCTTGAACTGCTTCTGTTGCAGAGAGATTGAGCTGACCTCGGATTCCCTGCGTCAGTGGCTCCGTTTTTGCTCTCTGTAGATAGGCTCGGTCCAGGCGGAAAGCTGTTTTCAGGTTGTTTAACCCCAGTACAGTGTGGTTTAATCCAAGACAGGACAAGCCCAGATAATAATAAGCAACGGCTAGATCTGATTCTAAATTAGTCGCCTTCTCTAATGTTTCGATTGCTTGAGGATACCTTTTTTGTCGATAAAGTATCCAACCCAGTGTAGCCTGAAAAAGAGCGTTATCGGGTTGTAATGCACAGGCTTCTTCTGCCAATATCAACCCTTCCTGTCCGGTTAAACCGAGAAGCTGAAAATTTCTCGCCTTTGTATGACTTAGACTGGACATGATCGTGTTTTGAACATGCGGATTGGTTTCCTTTAGCTCCGATGCCTCCAGCGACACGATTGTCTCCACATCCGCAATCTGACCGAGCGTAAAAGCGGCTACCCCCCTGACTTTCCAATCGACATCCCGCAAGGCTTTCTGCAGGGCTTTGATGACGCTCTTTTCATTGCTAAAGCGACCCAGTGCATTAGCGGCCAGCATTCGAACACGAGCGTCCGAATCTCGCAAGGCTACTAATAGGGGATCTATCATGCGCGAATCTCCCATTTGGGCTAAAGCTAAAGCCGATTGCAAGCGAACACTTGGGGATTGATCATTCAAGGCTAAGAATAAGGCCGTCTTTGCCCGTGCATCCCCGATCTGCCCCAGTGAAGTCGCTGCCAGTTGGCGAACAGCCTGATCATTATCGTTCAGGGCTGCCACCAGATTCAGGGTGGCCTGCCGATCGCCTAATGCTCCCAAAGCTTTAGCGGCTTGCTTCCTCTGCTCAGCACGACCTGTCTTCAAAACAGAGACTAGGGGAGGGTGCGCATGCGAATCGCCCAATCTGGCCAGTGCCAAAGCGACAGCAAAGACAACATCGGGTTGAACATCCTCCAGCTGATCAACTAAGGGTGGAATGGCCACTGGATCGCCGATAGATCGCAATGCTAGAGCGGCTTCATAACGCATTTGACCGGACGCATCGTCCAGTCGCTGGATCAACGACTTTACTGCACGTCGATCGCCAATTTGTCCCAGAATATTCACAATTTGTGACGGAACCGGGTCTGGCAGACAGCTCTTATTGAGAAGTTCAAGTAGAGGCGATACTGCTTCTTCTCCCATTTTTCCCAACCCCTCAATCAGAATTGATACCACCAGTTCCTGCAAAGGTTTCCTTGTTTGCATCTGCTTCAGGGTTGTTATCATTGGTTTGACAGCAGACCGATCACCGATTTGCCCAAGTGCTCTGGCCACATTCGAACAGATGATCGGATCCGGGTGATCAAGCAGAGATATGAGATAGGGGACGGCTTGTAGATCACCAATCTGTCCGAGTGCAACGGCCGCCATTCCCCTGATATTTACTTCTTCACCGGCATCTTTTACAACGTTGATGAGAGGTAGAACGGCATTGGGGGGTCGAATTAGACCCAACGCTTTAACCGCTTGAGAACGAACAGGCTTTGCGGCCTGATATAAACAGGAAATCAGGGCTCGAACGATAATAGGTGTTGTCTCGCTATCCAGATTTTGAGTCTGTCCCAGTGTTTCACAAATCAAGGCTTTCACCTGGTCGTTGTCCTCTTGAGCGATCAGTTGAACAAGTGCTAAGGCCATTTTTCTATTTTGAAACCGACGTGTGGCCATCACGGTTTGACGACGGACCTCTATGCTCGAATCTTTAAGCATCAAAATCAAGGCTGAGAAAATAGTTTCTGCGTTAGAGGTCTCGTTTGCAAATTGGCTCAGACTCTCAACAGTTTGTCGGCGAGTATGCCAATCCGAATCTTTTAGTCTTAACAGGAGCGGCTCTATTGCCGCTGGCCTCTGTATCTCTCCCAGCGTCTTTACCGCCAAATTGCGGATATTCGCATTTTTATCGTCGAGAGAGCTAACCAGAACGGTGACCGATGAGGCGTGGTTGATTTGACCCAGAACGATGATAATCTGACGACGTATAGAGGTTTTTTCAGCGGGATTATGGAGTAAATCAGCCAGAGGTTGTATTCCCTCTGGATCTTTCAATTTTCCTAGGGCTCGAATGGCTTGTCTTTTTTGGCCAGGATCCCGGCTACTGAGTTTTCTGAGAAGCAACTTTAAATCTCCAGTCTCAGCCTCTAGACGACTGTAGCTCAGCAGGGAGATGCATAACATCGTCAATAGAACTGGTATCAACTTTGTGACCCAAGCCGCAGATCTCCAAGTACTGACGACCAATTTAATCTTTTTGAACTCTTGCATCAAAATTTTCTCCACCAGTCGTCTCCACGATGGTTATGGTCTGGTTAGCAACAACATTGCTTAATTTCTGCGTTAAGCGGTTAGGCCATCGAATCTCAACCTGATCGACTTTTTGATGTTGGCCCAGGCCGAACAAGATTCGTTTGTCGCTACCGGAGGCATAACCAGATCCGCTCTTGACCTCACCAATTTGCTGCTGATTACCAATGAGCAGTCGGACACGTGCATGAATCCCATCACGATTGCTTTGAGTTCCAACCAGCTTAATCCGTAACCAGTTGTTTCGATGCTCAAACCGGTTTTCCAGTAGAATAGATGGCTGGTTAGAGTTGACAATAAAAAGATCCGTGTCTCCATCGTTATCGTAGTCTGCCAGGCTGAGCCCTCGTCCCACATGTCTTTGTTGAAAATAGTCACCGGCGGAAAAGGAAATATCCGAGAAGGTTTCGTCCCCGTTGTTCCGGTAAAGTTGGTCCTGTTGCGCATAGGTATATGCAGCATTCAGCGATTCAATAATATCTTGGAAGTGACCATTGGTGACGAATATATCCAGATCCATATCGTTGTCATAATCCAGAAAGGCTGGGCTGTATCCTACCAGTAACTGTGTCGGCTCAGCTAAATTGGCCACTGTGGTTTCGTTAGCAAATGTACCGTCACCATTGTTGCGATACAGGGTATTGAATTCGGTACAGACGACAAAAATATCCAACCATCCATCGTTGTTATAGTCACCGAAGTCGCAACCCATAGACCCCTTGACCAGACCGTTTTCATCAAATGCGCATCCAGCAGAGATAGACAGATCAGTAAAGGTTCCGTTTCCATTATTGTGGTAGAGGAAATTGCGACAGGTATCGTTGGTGACATAGACATCAGGCCAACCATCGTTATCGAAGTCACCTGCGACAACTCCCATCCCTTTGCCTTCTTCGGGGTTGGAGACACCTGCTGAATTGGTAACATCGGTGAAGGTACCATCGCTATTATTTTGGTAGAGTACATCCCTGGTTCCTGAAAATAGATGTGGCGAGGAATAACCAACCAATCCTTCCCGCATCAGGGGTGGCATCGAGAAATTATATGCTAAATAGTTGACCACATATAGATCCAGATCCCCATCCAGGTCGAAGTCCAAAAAAGTACAGGCGATTCCCCACCGGTCGTTATCGACCCCTGCCTGATCACTTTGGTTTGTAAAGGTGCCGTCACCGTTATTAACATACAAGACATTGGGGCCGTAATTTACCACGTATAAGTCCTGGTCGCCATCATTATCATAGTCGGCGGCGGCAGTTCCCATTCCATAACCGGTATTGCCGACACCAGCCCTCTCTGTCACATTGGTGAAGGTACCATCCCCATTATTTCGATACAGAGCATTAGTCGCTGATCTTTGAACTATAACTTCCGTATTTACTTCAAGGGCATCCGGTACAGAACCAATATTGACGATGTAAAGGTCTTGAAAATCGTCGTTATTATAGTCAAAGAAAACCGAACCAGAACCCATTGTTTCAATGAAATACTTTTGTCGGCTTCGACCTGAAATATGGATGAAGTCGATGTTGGCGTCCCGGGTTGAATCGACAAACTGTTGTGCGAAATCGGCGTAAGCCCAGAGACAGAAAAAAAAGATGAATATGCCTTGGGGGTACATCCCCTTGTACTTGCTTGTGAATGGTATTGGTCGCAGTCTTTTCTTGAAGCCTTTTTTCATTAGTAATAATGAGTAGAACTCAACTAAAACCGAAATGCACATGCGCACATTCTATCATCAGAGATGGTTTAAATCAAAACAGGGTTGGATACAGCAGTTAGGTTGTGTTAGAGTAGACGCCTCACAACCAATTTTTCACTCTAAACAAGGGGAAGGAGCTTTATGATGTCACGATGTCTATATCCTAAAGGCATTTTGCTGGGAATCGTCTTTGTCCTGTTTGCAGCGATCAGTGCGGAGGCAAATCCTCCCAAGGATTTAATGATCTATCTGAATTTTGATGAGGGCAGTGGAAAATCAGCTAAGGATCAATCTAAAAACAAATATGTGGGAGAGTTGATGCAAGGTGCCAAATGGTCCAAGGGGGGCGCTCCGGACTTCGGTGGCGGCGTTCAAATGAATGGGGGAAGTTCGCACGTTGCCGTCAACGACTTCTCAACCGAGGTACTGAAAGTTAGCAACGAAATTACCATTGGCGCTTGGTTCAAAAGCATAGAACACGACCAGTGGGATGGCATAGTATCTATTGAGCTAGCTGTTGGCGGTTGCTGCGAATTTCGACTGATGGTTCATCCTACGATGGCTACTTTTTGGAACATGGGCCAACACAAAGACCGTATTGGAAAATTCAAGTTTGATGCCAAGAAATGGTATCATTATGCTATGACTTACGATGGTAAGAAAGCCGAAATTTTCGCTAACGCCAAGAAGGTCGATGAATCGGTAGAAGGGATCAAACTTCCACCTGCCAAGGGCGTATTTTATGTTGGCACTGGCGAGTCCCCTGGAACCTGGGCCATGGAGAAGGGTATCATCGACGAAGTCTTTGCTTTTAGCCGTCGTTTAAAACCAGATGAATTGAAAGATGTCATGAACAAGGGGGTAGTTCCAGCAGCCGTTGAAGCCAAAAACAAACTATCGACTTCTTGGGGGAACCTGAAGGTCTCCAGATTATAGGTGTAATAGTATTGAGGCCGTAGGAGTTAGATCAAAGGGTCAGTTCCTGCGCATTCTGAATCGCCCCAGTTTTTGACGGGCAGATCCCACGCCGGTTGTAAAGGTATAGCGACATTTAAACTATAGTGACCACCCGTCTTGGGCGTCCCCCACCACTTTTCTTGGCGTGTTGCCAGTAGCATCCAGTATCCATAACGGGACAGCCAACACCTGAGACACGGCTAGACTTATTACAATAAGGAGAATAGGAAAATGTGCAGACGATGGGCTATGATAACACTTGTTGTGCTACTAGCACTGAACGTGGGTCATACTGAAATTAACCCCGAATCAATTGTTGGGATTTGGCTGATGGACGAAGGACAAGGCAAGAGTGTCACAGACAGTTCGAGAAACGGGAATAACGGGAAAATCGTTGGTGCGAAGTGGACGAACGGAAAACTGGGTAAGGGGTTATCCTTCGACGGCAAAAGCCACGTAGAAATTCCCGCCAGTAAGACAACAGATGACTATCAAAATGGGTTCACATATCTTCTCTGGATTAAACCGACTGAACCACCGCCCAACGTCAACACCCGTGTCATTGAGCGGGATTGGCATAATCCGACTATCCAGATTGGGCCTACCGATTTTTATGCCAGCATAGCGGTCAATGCTGACCAGGCAGCAACCCACATCCGTGGTGGTACATGGAAACAGGGTAAGTGGAGCTTTGTTGCCACAACTTACGATGGCAACAAGTTGCAACTCTATGTTGATGGGGAAATGGTCGGAGATAAAGTGGTGGGAAAGGCCGATGCCAAACCACATGCGGCGACGCCGGCAGCGCATCAAGGTTCAATCTGGTTGGCCACCTGGAAGGCTCCCAATTGGGACTTCAGAGGTGTACTGGACGATGTTGGTGTTTTTAACACCCCGTTCGAGGCTGGCGATATCAATAATATTATGCGTAATGGACTCGAAAAGGCCTCTGCTGTCTCGCCCCTCCGCAAAATGACGGTGAAGTGGGGAGATCTAAAAACCGTACGTCTAAGCGATTGAACTGTGGATGAAAAGCCCATTGGGGAATGGTGTATTTCATCTAGTACTGTATCTATTGAGAATAGTGGTGAGATTCGGGTAGCTGGATCTCCCACTGGTTGGACCAGAATCCCCAGTCCAGCACTTCGCCTTCGCAATAGACGATGTAGTCGGGAAGTAACTGAAGGTGGAGATGACTACCCCAGGTGGTGGCATCGGGACGAACTCCGCCGTGAACAGCGACATAGCGATAAGGATGGTTCGGATGAGGAAAAATTGCCAGAACTGCCACATTATCTCCACTGTACTCCTGGCTGCCGAGTTGGATCCCCCGGGCTGAAAAAATCAGCGGTAATCGTCCCTCAAATTGGGCTAAAACCGCATTGGACCGATAAGTACCCAATAGCAGAAGGTTAGCCTCGGCCAAGTGGGAGGATAATTCTCCCTTCTCACTTAAATCGGAGTCTGGTACGACTGTCAGGTCGATGGCGTTGTCGCCGACAATTCCGCCCCGGTGAACCCCACCGTTCCAAGAGCGAAAGTAAGAGGCCGTATTGTCAGCCATCCAGTTGTTGAAAAACGTCTCTTCTGCCGAGCCGGTAGTCCCCGGTACCAGTAATAACTGCTCAAAAAACAGATCTCCAATCGGGCCCGCATTCTGAGGCTTCTTTTGACCGGATAGATCAAAACCATCTTCTGTCCACTCTCCTGTTACACCTCGCTGAAATTGCTTTTCTACGCCTGAATTGACTGTTCCTACTTGCTGATCATCTATCATCAATGCCGCAGGTCCGTGGTTGCTAATGGGCCCCAAGGAAAGCGTTTGAACATTCCTAGTTTGTACCCGCAACAGATTGTCTTTCAGTTCGGCTTCTACCAGGCTGCGTTGGCCATAAATCTCCAGTTGGTCGATTCGGACCCAGTGGGATCTGTTATGTCGCAAACTGTAGGTTGCCAAAGACACCTGTTTGGGATGACGTTCTTTTCTCTGCTGAAGCAACCAGATTATGGTCTGTTTCCATATTTCGCCGGTTTGACAACCGTGTCCTGTACCAGGAACTTCAGTGTAGCGGTAAGGATAGCCAAGGCTGGCTAATTTTTCTGCCATCTGTCGAGAATGGGCAACAGGTACGCCGCCACCGACGGCTCGGTCCCACTCTCCGTGCACTATCCAGATGGGCGTATGTTGTAGATTCTCGATGATCCTGACTGCAGATCTCGATTGCCAGGATGGTTCCTCCCAAGGGTGCATATGGAAGGTTAAGCCGCCGGGTTTTTCCCATAGTTGATAGTCGCAGTAGCCACAGAACGGTGCCGCCGCCGCAAAGAGGTCAGGATAGTGGGTAATGAGATACCAGGTAGCGGCTCCACCCATTGACGCCCCCGTAATGGTAACACGATTCTGGTCAATCGCATAGTTTTGGATGACATGATCGATGGCCTCCAGTACATCAACTTCACCATAGTTTTGATAGAGAGAACCGTTTCCTCTACCGGTTGGCCGCAGGACGATACACGACATACCCGCTTCCATGGCCATGGTTGCCATGGTCTCAGTTCTGGATATAGCCGCAGGCAAATTTCCCCAACCGCCGGGACTAACTTCGACAATTAGCGGTTTCTCGACCGGATCGTCGCTAGTATCCGTTAGGCAAATCGCATACGGGTATAGCTTGTGATCGACTTTAGACTTGAAATACTGAAGTTGTCCTTTAGGTTTGATAATAGATTTCACCGATACTACTCCCTGACTAGGAATTTATTGTATGTATGGTCACGTTGATTAAAGTTGGAATACATTGACTTATACCCGATTGGCTGCTGGTAGTCAATCGCAAAGTGGTTTGAAAAAATACGGCGAAAATGGTAGTCGTTTCAGGCATGTTATGCTATGATGGTATAGACAACAGCAAAAATTTCGGCAAAGGAATGATAACTGATGGAAATCGTTTATAAAGTGGGAATTATTGGATGCGGCGGGATTTCTCACATGCACACCACTTGGTATCTGGCGGAACCGAGAACGGAGGTAATTGCCATTTCGGATATCGATGAGGATCGACTTAAAGCCTATGGTGAGCAGTACAATATCGAGCAGACTTATACTAACTATATTGAAATGCTGGAGACAGCAGACTTGGATATTGTCAGTGTTTGCACACGCCCTAAGTTTCATGCACCACTGGTTATCGAATCAGCCAAACACGGTATCAAAGCGATTTTGTCGGAAAAGCCGATGGCTGAGAACCTGGGACAAGCGCGAGAAATGGTCGAATCTTGCCAACAGCATGACGTTAAGCTGGCCATCGATCATCAACTTCGGTTCAACGCGCCTTACGTGGTGGCCAAACAGTTGATAAAAGAGGGTAAAATCGGGGAGGTATTTCGGGTACACGCCGTTTGCGGTGGAGGAGACCTGAAAGATAACGCTACCCACACCGTGGATCTAATGCGATACATATTGGGTGATCTGCCGGTTGAGTGGGTGATGGGTCAGATTGACCGGGCCGGATCAGAAATGAAATACGATCTCTATTCGGAGAGTTTTAGCCTGGGATATTTTAAGTTTGAAAATAATATTCGCGGCCTGATCGAAACGGGTGACGATTCTGCGCCCGGCTACCATCACATCTACTGTTATGGTACCGATGGCGTGATAGAGTTAGCTGTCCCCGGTGGCCCGGTTATCCGGTTACGGACGAGTGAGACCAAAGGGGATTGGGTCACGCCGGATCTGCCGGCTGAAATCAGTCCGGTACAGGATATGGTCGCCTCCATTGATGAGGACCGTCCGCATCGATCCGACGGTCAACAAGGGTTAGCTACATTGGAGTTACTGATGGCGATCTATGAATCTTCCCGCCAGCGGCGGAGGATCTACCTGCCGCTGGAGGAACCGGAGTCACCACTGACGTTGATGATCGAGGCGGGTTGGATCTAAGAATTTCCTGCCAGGAGTCTGTGGGGTAAATGCGATGGAACCACAACTGTTGTCCGAATCCATTACCCTTTCGCGTTTCAGTCCGGTCGGTATGAACACTTCCGAAAAAGCGAAAATATGAGCGGATACTTTCGCGAATATCTTACCAATCGGTTATTTGCGGAGGAGTGGTCAAAAGACTACTTCCTCTGATCGTGTTGTGGATTTGACCCGGATTTAAGGCATTGTGTTCTTCCACACGCTGAGTCGAAACAGCTTTATCTTTGCCGCTTCTGTATTTTTCTGTTTGGCCTTATGGGCTGAAAGGAGCACAGTTCCATTGAATACTTCTAACAAAGCTGATGGCTACCAGGGAATCTGGTTTACTCTGAACCAATTCTCCGAAGAGGGCGACAAATACTCGGGGGGACTGGGAACCTATACCGCCAAACATGTGCCGATGGCGACCTACGCACCTGAGGTTGGGAAAACCTTTTTTGTTTATGGCGGGGCCAAAGAGGGACAGAGACATCTACTAGCGATGGCCTCCTACTACGATCACTCACACCACCTGGTACCTCGACCGACGATTGTGCACGACAAGAAAAATGTTGATGACCCTCACGATAATCCAAGTATCGCGCTGGATGAGACAGGACATGTATGGGTGTTTGTCAGCGGACGGGGTCGTCGTCGCCCTGGCTTCAAGTATCGGAGCCTGGAACCCTACAGCGTCGATAAGTTTGAGTTGGTCAGTGAAGAAGAGATGACTTACCCCCAACCCTGGTGGATTGAAGGAGAAGGGTTTGTCCATCTCTTTACCAAGTACACGGGTGTACGAGAACTCTACTGGAATACCAGTCACGATGGGCGAGATTGGACACCCCATCAGAAATTAGCAGGGATGGGAGGTCACTACCAGACTAGTCGTCGACGTGGAAGTCGGATCATCACCTCTTTTAATATGCACCCCGGCGGAAAGGTTGATATCCGTACCAATCTCTACTTTGTTCAGACAGACGACATGGGCCAAACTTGGCGAACGGCCGATGGGGACCCAATTGAGACGCCGATGGTCGATCCGAACTGTGCTGCTCTGGTGAGGGATTTCCAGGCTGAAGGCCGCCTGGTCTATATGAAAGACATCGATTTGGATGCTGAGGGAAACCCTGTGATTTTGGTTGTCACTAGCAACGATCATAAACCGGGACCGTCTGGCGAGCCACGAATCTGGACCATTGCCCACTGGACAGGAAACCAGTGGTCGTTTTCCCAGGTCACCCGCTCAACGCATAACTACGATATGGGATCGTTATACATCAATTCTCCAGAGAAATCGTTGAATACCGGCTCACCCGGCCTGTGGCGACTAATTGCCCCAACCGAACCTGGGCCACAATACTGGGGAACGGGTGGCGAAATGGCCATCTGGATTAGTCGGGACCAGGGCAAACATTGGGAAATGGAAAAACAACTGACCAGAGGGAGTCATTTCAACCATACCTATGCTCGTCGTCCAGTGAATGCCCACCCCGATTTTTATGCCTTCTGGGCAGATGGAAATCCTGATCAGTTTTCTGAATCCCGCTTCTACTTCACCGACCAAACCGGGGATCTGGTTTGGGTTCTACCCTACAAGATGAATCAAGAATACGAAGAACCTATCCCGTTTCAACCTTAATACTATTTGAACTTCTAGTACAACTATTTTTGAAATAGAGTGGGTTACTTGACCACTCCATCGAAAGCAGCACTAATCACCGCATAGTGCTCCCGGCCAATTGGCCATCTTCTGACAATAATAGTCACGTTAAAGATATTGACTCCGCTTCAGGCACAGTACACTGTTGAACCGGTTAGGCAGGTATCCCAAAGCTACTCGGTCTGCTTTGAAGAGACGAATCAGTTGTCATTGCCGATTGGTTTTATCGAAAGATCGTTAGTTGTACGATCTCGACTTCTGCGCTGGATTTTTCCCTTACGCCAAGGAGGGGATCCGCCGATCTATGGCTGACCTTCACCACGGAACTATTACTCAGATCGACTACCATATTCGGATAGACGACTGGCGGTGTGAAACAGAAAGGGTTGTACGGCAGGAGGCCAATTCTTTACAATAGTAATCATAGAGATGTCTGTGGGCTGTCCCTATCTGTTGCTGAAGGGGAATCAGCATGTATGAACCTTTGATCAAAGTACTGTCAATTATCAAATATCCAAATCAGGTAAATGGGCGCAAGGTTTTGATGGAGTTGAGTGGCTCTTAGCACTGTTTCGATGGATGTTGTTTGATACTCCAACCCCAGCGTATCTGAATCAGGATATTACTGTCATTACTGCGGAGAACACAGTACCGGAGGAAGGCAAACACCGCACTCGGACCTACAGTTATTTAAAACGATCAGGTTGGAAATTTGACAAAGCGGAAGTATAGGCGTATATATCGGTTATATCGGTATCGCTTGTGTGTTCGGGCGACCCTGGTATTGGTAATTTGTTTAGCAGGTTTGGTCTTAGCTGTAGCTGAAGATGTCATCAATACCGATTACCAGCAAGGGTTAAAATTTTTAGCGAAAAACCAGAAACAACAAGCCCTCAAAGCCTTTCAACGCGCGGTTGCACAAGATTCAACTCTGGCTAACGCACACTTTTCGATTGGAATGTTGCAGAAAGAGCAAGAGCAGTGGTTGTCGGCAAAAAGCGCACTGAAGCAAGCGATTGAAGCTGATCCAGATTATATTGCTCCTTACTGTGCTTTAGCCGAGTTGCAGATTGAGGTGTTTGCCCAAGTCCCGGCCGCAATTAATCTCTTACAGACCAGATTAGGTGTAGTTCAGATCAGGTCAATCTCACCTAACGATACCACTAAAATCCACCAACTCCGTAAGTGGCTAGGAATTGCTTATTTTCGTAATGGACAGTTTCAAAAGGCACAGGCTGAACTAGCCGCGGCGAATCAATCTGATCTGACCGATCTTCAAACGGCCTACATTTTGGGGATAACACTGGTTCGTATGGGTGATTTAAGTACTGCTGCTCAGAAGCTTGAAGATTTAATCAGTAGAGATCCGTTTCATAAAAAGGCGTATTTTAGTCTGGGTAATATTTATCGTCAACTTGGACAACCGGATTTAGCTCGTCAGACACTTCAACGGTTTCAAGAGATAGATCTAGAAGACGAACGGGTTGTACATTTGGAGCAGGTGGTGAAGCAATATCCAGCTCAGGTTGATGCTTGGTCACAATTGGGCCGGATCTATACCAAACGTCAGCAGTGGGAAAAGGCAATAACAGCACTTCAACAGTTTGTCGCTCTTGTACCGACCAACCCTGCTGCCCATGAGGCTCTCGGGTTTGTCTACTTTAATACGGGCGATTACCGCCGAGCGGGTCGATACTATCAACAGATTGTACAATTGAGTCCAGATAACGCAACCTACCGGAATAGTTTGGGGAGCATATACCTAATGCTGGAACAGTATCAAGAAGCAATTCAGCAGCTAAAGGTGGCAACCGAACTCGCTCCTGAGAATCCGGGAATCTACCGCAACTTAGCCACCGCTTACCAGCAGGCTGGAGAGAAAAAACTGGCAGAAGAGGCCTCTTGGCAGTATCAAAAACTAACTACGTCCGTTGAATAAAGCAAAAATCGTAACCTTTCCTTTTCTGAAGCCTGTAATGCCCGATTAAATATGCTTAGCCAAAAATATCCGGTGACAATCCAGCCGATCGTCCTTTTTTCCTTTTTGGCTTGGTTTAGTTTCAACACTGGACAAGCACAAATTTCCATCTATCTCCAGGCTGAGGCTGAAGCACCCAAACTACAAGCCACTAATCAAGCCCTTAAACTCTCAATTTCAAATCAGCTACACCAACTATCCGAAGTTAAAGTCTATGATGATACGGATCAGATTGATCTGCCTACACAGATCTTACAGATGGACAAGGTACAACTTCTGAATGTTCGTCGAACAACGGGTTTTGATGGTATGATTGGGATTGCTACTATCGATCCATCGCCCGACGATAATTTATTGGCCATTCAATTAGATCTGGTCGATTTTTCGGCTGGTCAAGTTGTCTTCAGCCATCAACTGAAGGGTCCTTTTGGTGCAGATCTGCTGTCCCAAGTTGAGACTAAAGTCTCTGCCTTTTTACAAGCCTTAGTCCACTACTACGATGCCAAACTATCGATTATTTCCGATCCTGTTGGTGCTGAAGTTTGGATTGATGGACGTAATCTGGGGCAAACGCCAACCGGGGATTTAACCATAGCTGCCAACCAGCAACTCAACCTGTCGATTAAGAAGAAAGGTTACCTGACTTATAACAGAGTGATCGAAGTCCAATCGGGACAGCACACGCTAATCCACGTCCTACTCTACGACCAGATTACCGATCAACTGTTAAAACAACAGAGGCGTTTGGATTCGATGAACTTTAGCTTAGGTCCTCAACTCTATGCTTACGATCTCGGCAAGATCGGCTTGAAAACGCAGCCGGGCTTTGTCGTCCGTTACCTCTCGAAGTTTGATCATTGGCAGATTGGAGTCGATCTCAGTTCAGCCAACTGGGAAGGTGTTCAGCAATTCAATACCGTTTTAGGGGCAGCAACAGGGCAGTCAAACATCGGCTTTCAGTTGACTCGATTTTCGTTGCTGGGCCAATATAACCTGCTAGAGCGGATAAACCAGCTTGACCTGTATACTGGGTTGCAGGTCGGATTGGCCAGCACACAATTCGATTATCAGAGAAGGCCGACGGATGAATCGATCTTAACTGAAACCTCCGCAGTCAATCCAGTTGCCGGATTGGAATTGGGGGGGCGATTTTATTTCGGCCACCAATTCAAACTGGAAAGCTATGCCGGATTGGAATTGGGGGGAGAAGCCACCTATTATCAGAAAGTTGCTAACTATTGGGGGGTATCAACATATCAACCACAGACCATTTCCCTTAACCGACTCTATTTTGGCGCTATGCTAACTTATAGTTTCTGGCCCAAACACAGAGAAACAGAGGCCAAAAAATGAAACTGGAGTTTGAAGTAGTCTCTACTAAATCAGCTATTCAGGTCTGGATTTGTCTACTGTGGATCATAGCTCTAGTTCCAGGTTGTGGTTCGATGGATGGATTGTCACCTGAAAGTGAAGCCGTTTCAGACGAATATGGGCTAGTCCGAAGGAATTCAGATACCGTTCTGCAAAATCGGATCTTCTACCGGACTATGATGATCGAACTGGAGATTACCCCTGCATCTTCCACTCCCTCCTTTGCATGGAGGGCAATGGGGTCAAAATACATGGTAATAACGGTTTTTAATCAGAAGATCGACCTGATCAATGACACTATTGCTAATCCCACAGATGCGGTCTGGACCTGGCATTCAGGTATTGGACGCGGTCGTGAGGGGAACGTCAGTTTTAGCGATGGGGCAGATGTCCAAAATGACGTGATTTTGGACGAGGTAACCCCGCTGGCTTCAGGCGACTATTTCATTGCCCTGTGGGGATATGACGACAACCATGATCTTGCCTATTCTAGTCGTGAGTATCGGTATCAAGTTCCCTAATTCTCGGTTTCTAGGGTAATCTAGCCCTGGTCGTGAGTCCAATAGCCGAGATCATCCGTCCAGTTTGGTTCGCTAAGCCATTGGATTCAGCCCGATAGGAATAGAATAGATCTGTCCGACAAGAGGTACAATAGGGAGAGGCTGAAATCGCGTTACTCAGTACACCTTGCCGCACCAGTTGGGCTCGGTTGGCGTAATACAAATCGAGAAAGTGGGCTTTCGTTTTGACCTCGTCTCCGAAGGCTAAAGCGAATTGATCAGCCAAAGCCGGTTTTACCACATAACAACATCTCTGAATGGAAGCCCCTAGATAGATCTGGCAATTTTTGGGTTGTGTGCCAAATGTCTCCGTCATTGCCATTACAGTTTTGGCCGCAATGCGAGACAGCGTTCCACGCCAGCCTGCGTGAGCGATTCCGATAGCGGGGGTTTGGGAATCGAAAACAAAAACCGGCACGCAATCGGCAGTGTAGACCCCTAATCCTAACTGTTGTGTTCTCGTAATCATTGCATCTGCCGCAGGTCTGGTTTTGGGCATGGCCTCCAAATGAACCACCGCGTCGCTATGAGTTTGCTGACAGAAGGCGACCTGTGGAATCAGTTGGGTTAGAGATTGATCCTCAAAACCTCTGAAGGTGGTAATGGCTGTTAAGTCTACCGTTCGGTTTTGGAAGTTGATCTGATAGAAACTCGACATTGGTGGCAGGGCTGTGGAGAACAGGACAGGTATAAAAAACCCGACGGTGAAATGCGAGCCACAAAAATTATTGTGGATGTGTCTGCTGATCGAACTTTTTAACGGCTAATGCAACGGCTTCGGCGATCTGCTGTTGCCGTTTGGAAGAAGTCAGTTGACCGTGTTCAGACCGGTTAGACAAAAACCCGAGTTCGATCAAAATAGCAGGCATTTTGGTGTCAGCTAAGACCCGGAAAGGGGCTCGCTTGACGGCTCCATCTGGTGCATTCACATTCCTGTCTTTGACGTTTAGTTTAGATACTAAAATTGATTGTGTAGTTTTAGCGGCGTCCCAACTAAACTTCTCGCTTCCTCGTTTATGCAAACTGCTTTCAATGAAGTGGATCAAATCAACCTCAGCCTCAGCGTTTTCCCGTTTAGCTAATGTTGCTGCGTGTTCGTCAGTTGGCAGGAGGTCAAAAATATAGCTCTCTATGCCATGTATTCGTCGGTCCGAATGAGCATTACAGTGGATGCTGATAAACAAAGTTTGGTCTGGAGGATATTTATTTGCGAGTTGGACCCGTTTCGGAAGGCTAACAAACTGATCTGTAGTTCGAGTCAAGTAAACTTTATACTGGTTTCTTTTTAGCACTTCAGCCAGTTTAAGCCCGATGGCTAAAGTAACGTTTTTTTCTTTTGTTTTCCAAGGACTGGAACAGCCTGAATCTTTCCCACCATGTCCAGGATCAATCACAACTGTCTTTAATGTATAAGGGGATTTTGTTGTAGATGTAGCGAAGGTTAGAGGTTGGAGAACGCAGGAAATTAAGGAAACTGCCAAGTAGATCCGGCGAAAAAATATAGCGTTCCGTCGCATATAGATCTACTGTCTTTTAGCTAAGCGATCAATGGACAAATGGTGACCAGGAGGGGTGTTTATCTGCCTGAGACAACTCCATTAGTCACAGGAGATGAAGAATAATACTCGTCGACACACTGGACAACGCAAAATCTCCTGAGTCTTCGGGATTTCACCTGCTAGCTGTGGCGGTAGTTTCATTTGACAGTGTCCGCAAGCCCCATCTCTCATCGGTGTGACGAAAGTGTCTTGTCGTCGCTTAACCCAATTCTCGTATTGACTTAAGATCTTGTGGTCCAGATGTTGGCATATTTCTTTGCGCTGTTGGCCCATAGATCTCATGTTTTTAGTCAGTTCCGTTCGTTCCGCCGCATACTCTTTTTTACGATTTAATTGCTCAGTCTGTTGGCGCTCAAGTTCGACCGTTGCCTCTTTTAACTCCTCATTTAGCTGGTCTACTCGCTCTAATAGTTCCAGAATGGTGTCTTCCAATTCCATCTCTTTCTGGTCTAGGAATTCAATCTCTTTGTCGAGGGCTTCATACTCTTTATTGGTTTTGACACTACGCATCTGCATCGTCAGTTTATTACGTTGCTCGGTTAGCAACTCCAACTCGCCGCTGATGGAACGTTGTTTTTTTTCAGACTCTTGAATCTCAATTTTTTTAGCCTCGACACGTTGACCGAAATCTTCTAGTTCAGTCTCGAGTTTTTTAATTTCTTGAGGAACACTCTGAGTGTGACGATGGATGCCTATTGCTTTGACATCTAGTTGTTGCACCTCGTAAAGAAGGGCAAGTTGCCGGTGTAAATCAGTCATAAATATATCAGACTCCTATTTTTAGTCGATTTATCTCACGCATATGTAGGTGGCTTCTCAAGAAGATATGCAAAAAAGATTCCCAATTCGTAAAGCGCGCTTAAGGGTAATGCCATCAATAACATGGAACCGGGGTCAGAAGGGGTTAAAAAAGCGGATAAAACAAAGATCCCGACCATCGCGAAACTTCGCTTTTCTCGAAAGCCGCTGGCATCAATAGCGCCGATCCAAGTAAGAAAAGCCATTACAATCGGCAATTCGAATGCAATGCCAAAACCGAGCAAAATCTGCAAAATGAAGTTGAAATACTGTTCGATATCCCAGTTGTTAACCATACTTGGGTACAACCGTGCTGAGAAATCAAATACAACTGGTACCACCACAAAAAAGGCAAACAGGGCCCCCATCAGGAAAAAGAACAGGATGATAAAAAAGAGTGGAAGTGCGATCCGTTTTTCTCGCACAGTCAGAGCTGGCATGATGAAGGCCCAGGTCTGGTAAAGGACAATAGGAGAAGCCATCAACGCCCCAAACGTCATGCTGACTTTAAGGTAGGTTGTGATGCCACTCAAGGGGCTTAGTTTCATCAGAGTGGCGTTGATACTAGAGGCACTTGCACGGAGGACAATTGCAAGAAACCCCATAAAGGAGGCTCCCTGACCAAAGATCCATTCGACCAGGTTGGCCAGAAGCCCGTTTGTTGAGAGATCCAGAGGCAACCGAAGGATTCTCTCAATCGGTTTGCCAAAAGATAAGCTGAGTAACATGAATAAACCAACAACGGCCAAGGAGACGATAATCCGACGGCGAAACTCCTCCAGGTGATCAAGAAAGGTCATTTCAGCCATAGAATTGACTGAATTCACCGGCATTATCTAGCTACTCGTTTTAGTTGTTGTCTCTGATTCTGTGTTTTCAACTGTTTCTACAGCTTGTGTAATGTCCTGTTGAATCTCTTTCCCCGCGTTTTTGAACTCGCGGATTGCCTTGCCGATAGCACTTCCCATCTCCGGCAGTTTCTTGGGGCCAAAAATTAGAAGAACGATAAGGAAGATAACCAGAATTTCCCAACCGCCAAGTGCACCCATTTCTACGCTCCCATGCTTAAAGGTATTATACTTTGCGCCATCGGTGTTTTTCAAACAAACTAGATCTTCATCTCACGAGTGCTCTACCAACCGATTGTCAGAATCGTGTTATAATCTTGTACTTATTGAGTTTAGTGTACGTTTCATCAATTATTTAACTGAACTAAGGAGTTTTATGATGGCCAAAGAGGTGAGGTTTGGCATTTTAGGCTTGGGACGTGGCCGAAAAGCGGCCCAACAAGCCGCCCAAACAGTAGGTGCAAATCTAGTTTGTGTTTGTGATTTGCAGGAAGAAAAGGTGAAATCCACTGCCAAAGAACTGGACTGTGACTGGACTACTTCATACGACCAGATGTTAGAGCGAGATGATATTGATGCCATCGGCGTTTATACTTCTAGCGGTACTCACGCCGATTTTGCGATGCAAGCAATCGAGTCAGGCAAGCACGTATTTGTAACCAAACCGATGGATATCGACTTAGCAAAATGCGATCGCTTGATTGAGTTGGCTAAGCGAGAGGATCTGATACTGGCGGTCGACTTTGTACGCCGGTACCGGAAAATCGATCATCAAGTGCGAATGGCGATTACATCTGGTCTAATCGGCAGCGTCATTCTGGGAGATTTACGGATGAAATGGTATCGCGCGCAGTCCTACTACGACGGTGGTTGGCCACCCGGCTGGAGAAGCCATTCGAGGACAGAAGGGGGATCAGCAGCCAATCAAGGTGTTCACTCCATCGACCAACTGCAATGGTTTCTGGGAGCAGTTAAAACGGTACAAGGACAGTGTGGTACCTTTAACCACCAGATTGAAACTGAAGATTGTTCGGTTGGAATTTTAACTTTTGAAAATGGTGCTTTTGGAGTAATCCAGACCACAACCTGTAGCTATCCTAGCCTCGGTACAACACTACAAATTAACGGTAGTAAAGGAACAATTACCATGGATAAGTCTGGTGAAATCGAACTATTGATAGAAGGTAAAGAGAATATGGCCGTTAACCAAATTGAGATTGATGTCGATCTACCCTCAAATATTATCGAAGATATGGTCGGAGCCGTTACTGAGGGGCGGTCTGTTATAGTCGATGGTGAGGAGGGGCGAAAATCGGTTCAGATCTTTACTGCTATTTACGAATCCTCACGTACCGGTAAAATTATCCATCTTTTCTAGATCCGGCCTAATTGCACAAGCTATAAATGGATTGACAGTCTACCGTTTCCCTGATAAACTTTCGGTTCGAAACAGGTGAGTAATTATCGAATGCGATCTGAAGCCCGTGCTTTTGCGCTTCAAATGCTGTATCAGGCGGCCGTCTACCCGGAGCAAGCCGTTGGACAAATCCAAGCTCAATACTGGCAACAGGCGTTCTTTGAAGATTCAGATCTGTACTTTCCGCTACATCTGTTTCGCCAATTTTTCTGGGGTCCCCCACGCTCAGAGGAGCAAACTCAAACTCGGTATCAAGATCAAATGATCGAAATAAAGCAGTACTGGGCCGATAAACAGGAGCCAGATTACGCTACTGTTGAACTCATCGATCTCTTTCAACGCCTATTCTGGAACAAAGTGACCGACGAAAGAGAAGGCGAAGAGCCGGCAGAAATTGAAATCACAGTTGAGGCATCCACCACTCAAAACCTATTAGGTAAAGCAGATGGGTTGAGCCGTGAATTCGCTAATCTTTTAGTGACGGGAACGCTAGAGAACCTAACACAGATCGACACCACTATCGAATCAGCTTTGATAAAGTGGGAACTTCGCCGGTTGCACCTGGTCGACCTGTCGATTCTCAGAGCCTCTATTTATGAAATGTTATACCTGATAGACATTCCACCTATTGTTTCAATCAACGAAGCCATTGAGTTAGCCAAGAAGTTTGGCACTGACGATTCACCCCGCTTTATCAATGGCGTACTGGATCAAGTTAAAAATACCAGCCTCGACACCGTCAGCCTCGAATTTTTGCGCACCAGCGAGAGTACAGGATAAGAAGATGCGGTTAGCCATCTCCCTTATTCTGCTGGGATTAACTTTGTCAGTGATTCCTGGGCTGGAGGCTGACGAACTACGGAAAGTATCTCAGTTTGGTCGCAAAGGGCGGGAAAAGAGCGAGTTCTCCGACAAAACGATCTTTACCTTTGCACCAGATGGTGCGATCATAATTTTGGATCAAACCCTCAAAAAAGTCCAGAAACTTTCACCTGAAGGAGAGTTTCTATTTCAAATTACCAGTAAAGTAGGGTCTTTTATCTTCATAGGGCCAACCGATTTAACCGTTAGCCCACAGGGTAATATCTACATCTCAGACTGGAAAACGGTTCATATCGAAGGTACAGAAAACCCAAAGATTTTCAACCACTCACCCTGTATCCATAAGTTTGCACCGGATGGGAGCTTTATCGAGACGTTTCTGATCCACGATCTGCGAGAAATCCTAAAAGAATCGGCTCCCTACAGGCAACACTACCTGGCACAATATCCAGATCTGCTGCTCAACGCAGTTCCATCACTCGATAGCGACGGCCACTACGCACTATTTGTTCCACAAGGCAGCACGAAACGTCCGTTCCATATTTGTGTAGACCAACATGAAAACATCTACGTTTCCGACGATGTGGAGATCCGCAAACTCGACCCTAACGGGAAACAGGTCTGGTTAGTTAAGATCACCCAATCGGGTGTTAGCCAAGTCGTCGAAATTAGCGATATGGCAGTTGATTCTAAGGGGGATTTCTATCTGGCCGATGCGAAAATGAATCGGGTAGTGAAATACAGTGCAGAGGGGGAGTTCTTGTTCTCATTTGGCCAGTATGGCGATCGGCCAGGTGAGATGATTCAACCTTTTCATTTAGCCGTCTTAGCTGACGATACACTGTTGGTAGCTGACAAGGCAGTCTACAAAAAGGATTTTGCCACCAAATTGCCAAGACGACAGTTTGATCCTTTCCGATATGGTGGCACGGTGAATCGTGTTTTTCGGACGCGGATTAAGAGAATCCAGCGGTTTAGTCCAAAAGGGCGGTATCGAGGGAAAATTCTAATCCGTCTCGACCGAGAGAAAATGGCAGATCTCTTCTTGAGATTAAAGGCTATTGACCCTAAAGGGTATGTTTATTTGGTCGACTCAGACACTTTGCAGATTCATAAGTTCATGGTAACTAGGCCGCTAATTCGATCTGGTTTTCAGGCGGAAATTAAATTTCGTTTTGTCGATTCCTATGATGGTACAGTGATCGATAATGAAGACGACCTGGATGCGAACGTCGATGCGGGTGGTGAATATGAGGCTGTTAGTCTCAAAAATCAGTTTAATAACGATCTCTTGTTAGCTTATGACATTAACCAGGATATTCGGTTAGCCCTAACCAACACCCTATCGTGGGAAGCCAAAATCAATGATACCTGGTTTCGTGGCCCTCAATACTCCGACTTCCGCGGATCTTTCCCAATGGATACTAGAGAAGAGGCAAAAACCTTGAAAGATAAAGTTGGTCTGGATCTAACTTTTATCCTCAACCATAACCCATACAGCTATCGAGAAGCAGGTGCAAATACCTTCATCGAACTGACCAATGTCGGGATGGAAACTTATGCTTGGGAGCGGGAGAAAAACCAGATGCTAACTCTGGTTAAGCAACGCGTTCATGGTTGGGGAGCTGGAACTTACTACGACCTCGGCAAGGCCTTCCGTTTTCGCTTCAATTTATCTCAGATAGCGGGGAGAATGCAGTACACGGCAGATGATCCGACCGGTATTCCTGCCGCTAAAGGAATGAGCAACAAACCCTCACCGTTAACTCGAATTACGATGTTTTTGGATGGTGAATTTTAGTCTTTCCGCCCTCTCTACTTACTGATTTGTCCTTCCAGACCGAACTCAATTAATTTTCAGATACCAGGTTTCAAAATCCAAGGTTAAAGTCCAAGCGTTAAAGTAGGTAATGGTTGATTTGCCAGTGACATAGTCTGGCAGTATTCAATGATAAACCTCCAGGTGATGAGATGCATCTGACTCGGAGAGAAAAATGAACTTACCGGATGTTCAGGCCGCAGGTGGTATAGTTGCCTCTTCGCACCCACAAACCACAGCAGCAGGTCTGCACCTGCTCCGGATTGGTGGAAATGCTGTCGATGCCGCCGTTGGTGCGGCGTTGGTGGAAATGGTGGTCGAACCGGAGCGGAACGGTCTAGGAGGTTATGGTGGCTGCATGGTGATCTATCGGTCGGAACTCCAGGAGGTGGTCTCAGTCGATTATAACGGCGCTGCTCCATTGGCTGCCCGGCCTGACATGTACGACGTGACACCGTCCATCGATAAAAATGACCCTAACGTGGCTGAATACGGGGTGCGGGTTAGAGATCAAGCCAACCGTTATGGTTACCGTGCGATTTCCGTGCCGGGCACGGTGGACGGATTGGCCACCGCTCTGACACATTACGGCACAAAATCCTGGGCCGAGGTGAGCGCTCCTGCTATCGAGGTGGCAGAAACCGGCGTCAGATTGATCGAGAAAACTGCGCGTTCGATTCGCACCAATGTCGTACACCTGCGTCAGTTTCCTGCCACCTGTGATTTAATGATGCCTGGTGGTCGGCTACCCAAAGCTGGGGAACTACTGCCGATGCCCGATGTGGCCAACACCTTGAAAACCCTGCGTGATGACGGCCCGCGGGCCTTTTATGAAGGGACGATGGCGGCAACGATGGCCGAGCATGTCCAGTCGCAAGGCGGGATCCTGGCGGTTGAAGACCTGAAACAGTATCGGGCTAAAATCCGGCAACCGCTACAGACCAACTATCGCGGCTACGATATCTTTACCCCTCCACTGAGTAACGGTGGTGCCACCACGTTACAGATTCTCAACATCCTGGAAGCGTTTGACATCCCCGCTCTGGTTGGCCAAACCGGGGAGAGTTCGCCACCGGCGGATTACGCACACCTGTTCCTGGAGGCCTGCAAATGTGCCTGGCGAGATCGGCTGACCCATTTCGGGGACCCGGAATTTGTCGATGTTCCATCGGACAAAATATTGTCCAAATCTTACGCGATCGAACTCGCCACCTGTATCCGGAACAGGGGAAAAATCCCCTCGGCATCGACACCATCAACTGTGCATGGCTGTACCATGCAACTATCGGTGGTGGATGGTGACCGTAACATGGTCTCGTTGACCCAGACACACGGCAACGGTTTCGGTTCGTTTGTGACGGTACCTGGAACCGGTATCATTCTGAACCATGGCATGTGGCGTTTTGATCCCAACGCAGGCAAGCAGAACAGTATCGCGCCTGGCAAACGGGTTTTGAACAACATGTCGCCGCTCCTGATCCTGCGCCAGGGCCAACCCTACGCCAGTCTCGGCAAACCGGGCGGCAGGCGAATTCTTACTGGACTGGCCCAATTGGTGGTCAATCTGCTCGATTTCGGACTACCCCCCACGGCTGCGCTGGCAGTCGCCCGTGTCCATTGCCAGACTGAAGAGCCGGTTTGGTTGGAACGTCGTGCCTCCGACTCCCTGTATCGAGACCTCATAGACCGAGGTCATCGGGTGGAGTGGCACGATCAGGTTGGTAGCGGTGGCCAGCTAATTGTCGTCGACCAGGCGACTCAAACGTTACGTGCAGGCGTGGACATCCGGTCCGACGCGTGGGTGCAGGGGATTTGAAAGGCCAGGTTCAGGCCGATGGTTTCGAGGCGTAGATTTCTGAAGACGTCCTTGGTCAGTGCAGTTGGATTAGTATCGCGGGTAGACGGACAGATTTCCGCTCAGGAGCGTCAACGGTCGAAAGGAAAAGAGGTCCGGATGGAAGAATTAACCATTAACCAACTTCAGCAAAAAATGTCTACCGGTGAAACAACCGCTGTTAGGCTGACAGGCGGTTATCTGGCCCGGATCCAGACGCTGGATCCACTGTTAAAATCGGTTCTGGTGCACAATCCTGATGCCCTCAAGATCGCTGAAGCCAGAGACACGGAACGAGAAAAGGGGCAGATTCGTGGCCCACTACACGGCATTCCCATCCTCATCAAGGGCAATATCGATACCGGTGACCGGATGGAGACCACGGCCGGTTCACTGGCCATGGTCGGCCATGTGGCTAAACAGGATTCGGCGCTAGTCAAACAGCTAAGATCAGCTGGTGCCGTTATTCTGGGCAAGACCAACCTTAGCGAGTGGGCTAATTTCCGTTCCATACGATCATCAAGCGGGTGGAGCAGTCAGGGCGGGCAGACTCATAATCCCTATGTGCTGGATCGGAATCCGTGTGGGTCCAGCTCCGGATCAGCGGTGGCCGTTTCAGCCAATCTGGCGTCAGTTGCAGTAGGTACTGAAACCGACGGGTCGATCGTTTGTCCCAGTCACACCAACGGGATCGTCGGCCTGAAACCGACGGTCGGGATGGTTAGCCAATCGGGCATCATTCCCATTTCACATAGTCAGGACACAGCGGGACCGATGACCAGGACCGTGGAGGAGACGGCAATTTTACTTAGCTATCTGGTAAGGGCCGGAAAAGGATCAAAAAGTGCCATCGACTACACTACCTGCTTGAAAGCAGATGGCTTGAAAAGCAAACACATCGGGATTGCGCGTGAATACTTTGGCTTTAATGGACGTGTGGATGGCTTGATGGAAGAGGCCATCGACCTCCTCAGCCAAAACGGTGCCACTATCATCGATCCGATCCCCTTGCAATCCAAGCAGTATAGCCAGGCTGAGTTTGAAGTCCTATTATTTGAGTTCAAGGATGGCCTCAACAGATACCTGAGCCAGGTCAATCAAAGCCATCCGATTCACTCTTTACAAGAGTTGATTGAGTTTAATAATCAGCATCAGCAGACTGTCATGCCCTATTTCGGACAGGAGATTCTGGAGATGGCCCAGGAAAAGGGCGGGTTGGATGATCGTGCCTACCGGGCTGCACTCACAAGGTGCCGGCGATTGTCCCGTCAGACCGGAATTGACGCTATCATGACGACGCATCAATTAGACGCGATTTTCGCTCCAACGGGAGTAGTAGCCTGGACAACCGATCTGCTGCATGGAGATCCGCACCTGGGTGGAGGATCTTCCAGCCCGGCGGCAGTTGCCGGTTATCCAAATATAACTGTACCGGCTGGTTTTGTCCAGGGACTACCAATCGGCGTCTCCTTTTTCGGACAGGCATACAGTGAGGCTAAACTGATCGAGATTGCGTATGCTTTTGAGCAAATTAGCAACCACCGACGACCGCCACGCTATATGGAAACATTACCAGACGATTTATAGGATAGTTAATAGACCTGAGAAGGTAGATCGACGTCTTTTTCATAGACACTCTTCTGAGCAGCTAAATCACACAAATCACAGAATAGATCGAAAAATTGCGATGGAACATAAGCTTATAGCACATGAGCTTTAGGAGAATCTGATAATGATTGATAACATCCCTCGAACCGTATTAGGCCGTACGGGTATAGAGGTCACCCGACTTGGCGTTGGTGGCGCTTACTGCGAAACTGCCGATGGCTACCGTCAAGCGCTCGATTGTGGCGTCAACTATCTGGATACGGCTCGTGCGTATCGAGACGGCGAAGATGAAAAAGTGGTTGGTGAAGCCCTGCAAAATCGGCGAGAACAGATCATTTTAGCCACCAAGACAGGGCAACGCAGTGGAGACGGCGCACGCCGAGAGCTTGAAACCTCTCTTCGCCTACTTCGAACCGACTACATCGATATTTATCAATTGCACCACCTCAACACGGCAGAAGAGAGGGAAAAAGCGTTTGCACTTGACGGAGCCCTGTCTGAAGTGCAAAAAGCTAAAGAGGAGGGCTTGATCCGGTTTATCGGGGTCACGGGACACGATTGGAAGCAGGTCGGGATAGCGATTTCAACCGGAGCCTTCGATACGGTTTTGTGCTGGTACAACTGCGCCATGAAAGAACCGGAGCAGGATATTTTCCCCCAGGCAAAAGAGTTGAATGTGGGGGTGGTGATTATGAATGCTGGCCGTAACGACAGACTGTTCAGTGATTCAGATGTTCCCGCCAAGGCGCAGTTTTACCGTTATGTGCTCAGCCATCCCGCCGTCCATTTGACCGTCATGGGCCTCCGGGATGTCGAAATATTCCGGCAGGTGGCAGCCGGCTTGTCGGTATCCGACTGTCTGTCTGAAGCCGATAAACTACAGTTAGAAGCCTATGGCGCTGAAATGCGCCAACAGGGAAAACTAGGTTAGCAACAGAATGGAGGAGACAGAATGAGCGCGCATATCACCTCACCGGAAGCGTTTTTTGGCTTTCAACCCGGCACAGATCGTAAAATCGCCCGTTGGGACCAGATCGTCGACTATTTTCAAATCCTGGATCAGCACAGCCGGCGCTTGAAGCTAATTGAGATGGGGCCATCCACCGAAGGCAACCCTTTTTTGTTGGTCATTATCTCATCGCCATCAAACCTGGATCGTCTTGAGCATCTGCGGGAATTAAACATCAGCATCAGCGATCCGGTGGAAGGATCCAGTCAAACATCTGTGGTCCGTTCAGAGGGAGAGATGGCTGACCTGGTTAGCCAGGGGAAAGCCATAATCTGCCAATCGATGGGACTTCACGCCTCCGAGATCGGCAGTACCCAAATGGCGCCTGAACTAGCCTACCATCTACTGACCAAAACAGATCAAGAGACATCACAGATTCTGGACAATACCATTTTCCTGATGTTCCCTTGTCTGAATCCCGATGGTCAGATTATGGTGACCGACTGGTACAATCAGCATCTTGAGACCGAGTACGAAGGCTGTCCGCTCCCCTGGCTGTACCATAAGTATGCAGGGCACGACAACAACAGGGACGCCTTCATGACCAACCTGGTGGAGTCTGAATACGTGGCTCAAACCCTGTTTCTCGACTGGCAGCCACAGGTTTTCCAGGACCACCACGAAATGGGTAGCTACGGGGCACGATTGTACGTGGCCCCTTACTGTGAACCGATCCATCCACACGCGGATCCCCTGATTTGGCGGGAGATCAGTTGGTATGGCGCCCACATGGCCTATAAGCTGGAGGAGGCCGGCATCACCGGCGTTATCAATGCGGCCATCTTTCCGTCCTGGAGCCACATGGGGTTTCACTGGCTGGGAAATTACCATAATATCGCCAGTATCCTGACCGAATCGGCGCACACTAACCTAGCCACGCCGCTATATATCGACCAGAGCCAGTTACAGGGACAGGGTGGACTGCTCAGAGGGTTTCCCGACTATCAAGCACAAACTAACTTTCCCCATCCGTGGTCGGGGGGATGGTGGCGACTACGCAATATTGTAGAGCAGCAAAAAGTCTCGGCTCTAAGTCTACTCGACTTGGCCGCCAGACATAAGGATACCATTCTCTGGAACGCCTATCTGAAAGCCAAAAGGCAGATTGAACGTGGATCCGATAGCGACGTACCGGCCTACCTGGTTCCGCCGCAACAACACGATCCGTTAACCTCCGATAAGTTGATCCAGAAACTGCTGGGTCAAGGGCTAAAAATCTACCAGGCCAAGACGGAATTTAACGCTGACGGACGCATCTACCCGTCGGGCACATACGCGCTTTTCCTGAATCAGCCCAAGATGGGCGTGATAAAAACTCTGCTGGGACAAACCTACTTTCCAGATGACGCTCGAACCCGAAGAGTAGATCAGACGCCCGACCGACCTTACGACATGGCAACCGATACCCTGGCAGAATTTATGGGGGTGCAGGTCCAATCAGCCAACAACCTGGACCGGGATAGTTCGGTCTTTAGCCAGGTAACAGCAGCAACAATCCTGACTGGAGAGCCGATTGCGCCCTCGGAAAATGGTTATCTTCTGGACGGCAGGCTAAACGATAGTTTTCGGGCTGTCAACCAGTTGATGGCGGTAGGTATCGAGGTCGAACGATGCCTTCAACCAGTGACGGTTGAGGGACAACACTTTCCAGCCGGTTCTTTTATCGTTAGTGCCGGATCTACTGAACCGCTCGAGGCGGTGGCTCAGGATACCGGCGTCTCCTTTTTTAGGTTGAAACAGGAACCGAAATGCCGGCAACCGATCGGACCGCCGCGTATCGGCATGTACCGCAGATATCGTGGGGGAAATATGGACGAAGGATGGACGCGTTTGGCGCTAGAACAGTTCGCCTTTCCCTACCAGGCATTGACTGATGAACGGATTAAAGCCGGAGACCTCCACCGAGATCTGGATACTATTATCTTACCCAGTGATTCCACCGCCATGATCCTGGGGCCGGACGAAGATGATGATCCCACAAATGCCGACACGCCACCAGAATATCGCAGCGGAATTGGGGATGAGGGTGTAAAAGCGATTCGGCAGTTTGTCCAGGAGGGCGGTCGGTTGGTCGCACTCAATCAGGCGTGTGACTTTGCCATCGAAAAACTGGAATTGAAAGTCAGGAATCTATTGAAGGGCAAGTCGTCCAAGCAGTTCTTCTGTCCAGGATCAACTTTGAGAGCTGAGGTAGATACCCACCACCGCCTGGGCTACGGCCTACCGATTGAAGCGTTGATACTGGCCTGGGACAGCCCTACCTTCGAGATCTTACCCTCTCGCTTTAACCACAGGTACGAAGTGGTAGTCCGCTATCCGGACAGGGATCTTTTGCAGAGTGGCTGGCTGGACGGCGAAGAGTTGATCGCGGGAAAAGCGGCCCTAATTTCCGCCCGGTACGGTGCAGGAAACGTTATCCTTTTTGGTTTTTGTCCTCAGCACCGGGCGCAAACACACGGTACTTTCAAACTCTTTTTTAATGCTTTGATCTAACCATTCTGCTCTGCATCAGGCTGAACTTGAAAGTCTGATGTAAAACGGTAGCATCAGATAGATCCAGAGCGAGGAGAATTGTAAATGAAAGGCAGAATTACATTCTTTGGTTTTACATTCTTTAGTTTACTGTTAGGTTTAGTTTTTATTTGTCTGGACAGTTATGCCGCTGTACCATCACCACAGCGTAGTACCATCTATAATTCCGGGCCCAGGGACGACTATGTGCCCGGCGACCTGATCCTGAAGCTGAAACCGGGTGTCACTCTACATGTGCTGTTGGCTACCAGCCCCTTCGTCCTCAATAAATGACTGACTACAAGCAGGGCCTCCAAACCACGATAGAAGATCGGTAGAGAGGCATTACCCCCCACCGACGACCAAAGATCGCCACCACGAATGTGCACTGCGCATCCGCTCCCTTAGTAAAAAGGGAGAAACAGTGAAATAGTATATAGACACTATTTCTGACTCGAGTTTAGAGTGAACAAGCTATTTTCAGGTTGATTATTATCAGCCGGTTCGAGTTGCTCTCTCTGTTACTATTTCCCATTTTATGCCCCTTGACG